>Ga0268262_10001224_pt1 | contig 32299 bp, 26 predicted proteins | sample TergutNc150P3_FD_190354 | JGI IMG/M metagenome (GOLD analysis project Ga0268262, IMG submission 190354) | Nasutitermes corniger P3 segment gut microbial community from laboratory colony in Florida, USA - Nc150 P3 (SPAdes) (version 2) | ecosystem: Host-associated > Arthropoda: Insects >... | reverse complement strand
CGGCTAGCAAGAAAAACTATTTGCTTCTCAAAATCTCTTCAAATGCACAAGGCGGTAGTTGGATTATGTATCAACGTGAAAATTTTCAATCGCTCCCTAACAGCATAAACCAATGTCGAACACTACCCTTTTTTTTCACTGTTAATCGCCAAAAGCTCATACAACAGACTGACTAACAAGTTTTAAAATAACGCTCAAACGCCTTGTTTATAAACTATTTTAGTCAAAAGCCGGCGTAAATCAGGGAGATAGACAAAGTAACCTCTAAATGGTCTGTCTACAAAACACTGGAATTAGCACCTTGTCCGACCGTGTTGTCTACCATCAAAAAACAGTTATCGTCTAATTCCACACTTAAATGGTCTAATTCCATAATCTAATTCCACACTTTCCATAGTTTTACATGCACCTTGCAAGCTTTGGATTTGAAAAATCTTGTTTTCGTGGATAAGCGTTCTCTGTATTTTGCTTGTACGCGTCTTTATGTATGGACAAAACCAGATCAACGCGTTAATACTGAGAGCATAAAGGATGTGTAGTTTAAACAGCAGTTGATTTTGTCAACCATTCGGTTTGATGTGGTGCAGGTGTCTTTGGTGTTTGAAGTAACACTGGATGGTTTTTGTTTGGGAAATATGTGTAATCATGTCTTGTACCTAGTTTTGGAAAAGATGTTGTTGTGATTTGGGATAATAGTGCAGTTCATATAAAATTGGTTACTTAAACGTTTAAGGTGTGTGGGGTTAAGGCAGTTTGTCTTTTTCTTGTTTTTCCTGATTTTAATCCTTAGAGTTGTTGTGGGTCTATATTGAGGTTGGTTTAAGGAAATTAAAAACGTGAACTGTAGACACTTTGGTCACTGCTATGTACTTTATTCTCTTAAATGTTTCACCAGCGTTAATTACAGCGCGGGTTAAACACTGCAGATATGAATAATAAACCGTTAAGTTGTGATGGTAAAGCCTAATGTCTATTAAACTTTAGTTAATTAACCTATAGTTAACATTAATTAACTTAAGGTTTATTAGATTTCTTGTTGGTAATTACTTAATTTAAAAGTTGGAAAAAACATGCAAAAAACAAGAATGTGGTTAATTGCAGCATTACTCATCGCAATAGTTTTAACTTCAGCTCCTTTGATATTTATAAGCGGAAACACACTAACAAGTAACAATAACAGTAAAACCGTAATCACAGCGGTGGATGATACAATTGCTAATGTAACAATTGACTCTGTTTCCCCTTATCCTACTTTATCTTTAATGCATAATGGTGCAGAGTTTTCGTTTATTGTTGTAGGTGGCTTGGTTAGTGTTAAAAATTTTTGTGATTATCCATACTATTGTTGTTGTGTGTATTATCCTATATTGAGGTATGTATATTGACACATTCAATTGTAGTTAAACTAAAAATATTTCTACTTATAGATTTAATCATAGTAGGCGCGACTGTTGGAACCTATTTTTACTTTCAACACCAAGGTCTCATACCTGAAAGAGATAGTATTATGCCTGCATATAAATCGACAAATAATAAATCTGCAGTTTTTGTTTTTACAGATTTATTGGTTAATCCATCTGAAACCTTTGCAGGTCAACCAATACAGATTTCGGTGAACGTGACAAACATAGGCGATATTGGAGGTCATAAAACAGTTGAGCTTGAAATAAATGGGGTTGTTAAAGACTCTGTGGACATAACCCTTACGGGTTTAAACGCTTCTAAAATTGTCGAATTTACAGTTTTCGAAATTGATGAAGGAGACTATACTGTGAAAATTGATGATTTAGTATCTTCTTTTGTGCTAAAGAAAATTGTTGATGGTGATTCAGGTTCCTCTGTCGTTGTTGGTGATTCAAGTTCAGTAATACTTTACGGTCTTAAAATTAGTCCTGCTGAAATTCGACCTGGTGAATCTACTACTATATCTGCAACTGCTATAAATCCCTCTGAAAATGCAGATACTTTACGGGTAACGTTAACTGTTGATAATGTTTCCGTTGAGACAAAGATAGTCAACATAAACGCACATGCTACTGTAACTGCTGATTTTACAATCTCTGCATCAGTTGAAGGAACACATACTGTTAAATTAAATGGGCTTAACAGTTCATTTACTGTTGTGCCTGCTGGCTATTATACTCTTGTAATTGACCGTTCAGGCGGTGAAGGCGTTCCTTTACCTTTCACCCTTAACGGAGCAGAACATGAAACCGTTTTCTCAGCACTTTTACCCGCAGGTCAATACAAAGTTACGGTACCAACTATTCTTAATATTGGCACTGGTGTTGTAGAGTTTGGGTCTTGGAGTGACGGTTCTAGATCTCCTTCATTAACTTTTACACTTGATAAACCTCTAACTTTAGTTGCCAATTACAACCTCATTAGTGGATATGCCTCGTGCCCCTCACTTTACATTTGGAACGGCAACGACTACACATACATAACGGACGTATCCAACTCTGGCTGGCTAGGATACATAGGGTACATCAACGCCAATGGAGACATCATATTTAGTGGCGGCAACCCCTACGACTATGTTAAACTCGACAAAGACGTATTAACTGCCAAAAACGGATATTTTGACATTGCGCTCTCACAACAGTGGGATGAACTTTTTTACCTAGACACCACCAGTTTGCTTGTCGTTGACCACCCAGTTGGCACGGACGTTTACACTTCAATGACAAACTATCTAAACAAAGGCTACACAGGACAAATATACACCACCACAACAAGCACACTACTTAGCCCCATAAACGCAATTAACGAAAAAGGTCAAGATGTACTAGCAGCAATACTTGTACAAGACGGCAACTTTACACCAGGTGTTAACGGCAACGATAGTCCCTCATGGGACAACATCGTCCAAAATCAACTAACACTTAATTTAGGAGACCTCTCAAAAGCTGATACAATAAAACTGGTCATAACCGGCATGGTGGACTGGGGACCAGCAGACACATACTACAACTGGATAAACCAATTCAAAGAAGCCGCATCATCTAGCCTTATAGCTGATGGCACCCCAATCACGCCAATGTCCAAAATGGAAATCCTGCTAAACGACGACAAATGGATAGAAGCACCTCAAGACCGCCAAATACCACTACCCAGCGACTACACAGCCCGAACATTCACCGTAGACCTGACAGGGCTATTCCCCAAAGACACAACCAACTATGTAATACGATTCACTAACTTTTGGAACGTAACATATGACTACATAGGCATAGACACTACATCCCAACAAGACATAACAATAACCACCCTAAAACCATCATCCGCAAAACTAGGCCAATTCTGGGACACTACATCAACCTCTTCAGGCGCATTCACACGATATGGTGACGTAACAGAATTACTGCAAGAAATAGATGACATATTTATTATAGGACGACAAGGCGACCAAATTAATATACAATTCTACATCGAAAACCTGCCTGAACCCGTAGAAGGAATGGAACGCGACTACTTCTTTGTCGTCGCCTGCTGGTTCAAAGACCCGCCCGGAGAATGGGGCTACGGATACACATTCACAGTTGAACCACTGCCTTTTCTTAACATGACAGGCTTCCCCTACACCAACAAAGAAATATACCCTTACGATATCACACACATCAGCTACATAAACGAATACAACACAAGAATAATCACTTAATATCGTCTTTTTTGGAAGAGGAACTTGACATCAAATTAACTTAAGAGAATGGTTGATATGATTGGCGAACTAACTTGGAACTTACTTAGGCTTATTATGCTGGCAGGGCTTGGAGTGGCGGGGGTACTTTCGGTTTTGATTTGGAAGAAAAATCGTGTTTCTCGGGTTACTTTTTTGAGGTTTGTTATTCAAGCTGTTGGTTTAGTGTCATTGTATTTTTTATTCTCCCTTAAACCAGCTGTATCTCTTCTTTATGTGATTATTTGTTGGTTTATATTGACCATTTTTCTTGGTCGGTTTTTTTGTGGCTGGATATGTCCCTTTGCTTTTGTTATGGATATAGAAAATGCAGTAAGAAAAACTCTTAAAATTCGATATCGGCTTCTTCCAGATGGACTTAATAGGTTTCTTCATAGAGGTAGATACATAATTTTGGAGGTGTTTTTGTTTTTACCTATTGTTTTGTGGTCGCTAAATTCGCCATCAAATTTAACTGTTGCAGGAGTTATGGCTAAGTTGTTTGCTGGACCTTTTAGGCCATATAACGTCCTAATAGAGCCTCTTGTACCCTTTATTGTTCCTTGGACAGGGCAGCTGACTTTAGGTACTGTTAACTTTAGTTATCCCTACGTAAGTAGTTTTGTAACTTTTATTGAAGCACTTCCTGGACGAACTTTTGCTGTTATGTTTGTTGTAGTTACGTTGATGGGTGCTTTTTTTATTCGGCGGATTTGGTGTCGTTTTTGTCCTACAGGTTCTTCTCTATCGGCTATTAATCAGTTTAAGGTCTTTAAGGGTGTGCCGTTGCTCTATGTTGAGAAGGATGAGGAGAAATGTACGAAATGTGGTATATGTAAGCGTGTTTGTCTTGTGCAGGTTAATGAGGTCTATGAGCAGAAAGGCGGAAAAATTGGGACTTCACAGTGTATTCTTTGTGCAAGATGTGTAGAAATGTGTCCTTATGAGGATGCACTTAAAGTAAAGTTGGGTAAAAAGGATGTGTTTAAGTCAAGAAATTGGTTGGAGCCAGCAAATGGTGAATGAGAAAAAAAATTAGTTTTTTGGTTTTTGTTTTGTTAGTGTTTAGCATTATTTTTCTAAACATGTTCAACTTACAGTTAAATTTGGTTAAGTTTGAGTTTAAATAGTTTAGTGTGGTAATCATCATAAGATATTGGATATGCCCGCATGTTTAAGGAGGTAAAAAAGGTTGAACAACAAGGTTATACTTGCAGTTATTCTTATTGTAGCAATTGCATCTGCTTCTTTTTACATTGTTTACAATGAGTTCTACGAGCATAAACAGACTTCAATTTCTTATTTGTCCCCTCTACAGACGCCTGTTCAAACACCCGTAGTGTCAACAGATTCTGCCTCTTATTACCCTATAACCGTAATTGATGATGATGGCACTTTGGTTATTATTAAATCAGCTCCTAAGAGTATTGTCTCTTTAGCACCTAGTAGTACAGAGATTTTGTTTGCGGTTGGTGCTGGCGATCAAGTTGTAGGTGTTACAGATTTTTGTAATTACCCTTATAATTTTAAGGCATGGGTTATAGCGGGTAACATGAGTAGTATTGGCGGTTACTGGCATCCAGTAGTCGCGTCTATAATTGCCGTGAATCCTGATTTAGTTATTGCCTATGGTGATGGGGTGAGTGATGATGCTGCTGTGGAGTTGCGTGAATTAGGTTATACTGTGTTAGTGTTAAACCCTAAAAATACCCAAGATATATTAAATGATATTAGCCTTATTGGTAAAGCAACTGGTCATTCTGATGAAGCCGCAGTTACAATAGATAATATCCAAGTACGTATTAATGCAGTAACTGATAAAGTTGTGGGCATAACTGATAAACCCAAAGTTTGTTACTTAACGTTGGGTCGCTATGTTGCGTGTGCAAATAGTTTCATAAGTGACTGCATTACTTTAGCTGGTGGCATAAACGTTTTTGATGATGTAGCTGGGCAGTATCCTGTTGTAAGTGACGCAGCAGTTGTTGCCAAAAATCCTGATGTAATTATTTCTAGTACATCTGTTGTCTCTCTTTCTGTTCGTGCTGACTGGAATAACATAAATGCAATTAAAAACAATCAGGTCTATAGACCAAGTAATGGTGATATCTATGAGCGTTCTGGACCTAGATTTATTGATGTTGTAGAAGATATTGTACATATGCTTTATCCTGATCTCTTTATGTAGAAATATGTGTTTGGTGCTGTAAAAAAATGGTGTAGCCTTACAATGATGGTGTCATGTCGTCTATAACTTGGGGTGAGTTAAATGTGTGCGTATCTAGTGTGTTTTATGGTGTCACGTTTTTGAGTTTTTTTGTGTTTTTCTATAGGTGTGTGTTTTTTGATGGTTTTGTGCTGCTCTTGAAGCTTTACGTGGTGTGGCTTTATGTGTTTCTGTTCTTTTTTTGATGGGTCTGTTGTGTGTATCTAAATTTTATTCAACCTATGATTAAGTTTAGTTGTGTTATATTTAAATAGTTTGGTTGGATATTCCATCCATAAAAATGTTTGGAGAAATATGTCTAACATGTTTAACGAGATGAAAAGAAAATGAATAACAAGACTATAGTAGCTGTTATCATTGTTGCTGTAATAGCTGCAACTACCGCTTTCGTTGTTTACACAGAATTTTATGCAACCTCACCAACACCTATGACACCACCTGATCAATCACCTACTTTCCCCGCTCAATCACCAACATCACCCGTAACTTCTAACCCTACACCCACCCCATCTTCTGACACTTCTGGCTCATCTGGTGGTAATCAAAATGTTAAACCTACACCTTATTACCCCCTAACTGTAACCGATGTTTGGGGTACCGAAGTGGTTATTAAATCAGCACCTAAACGTATTGTGTCATTAGCACCCAGCATCACAGAACTTGTGTTTGCTGCCGGCGCGGGAGACCAAGTTGTAGGTGTTACAGATTATTGTGATTACCCATACGCCTTTAAGACATGGATTGCAGCAGGTAACATGAGTAGTATCGGTGGTTATTGGCATCCTCCAATAGAACCCATAATTGCAGTGAATCCTGACTTAATTTTTGCCTGTGGCGATGGGGCAAGCGATGAAGCAGCAGTTAAATTGCGTGCACTAAATTACACTGTGGTCGTACTAAACCCAATAACTATCCAAGCGATAATAAACGATATCGAACTTATTGGCAAAGCAACAAATCATACTGTTGAAGCTACAGCAACAATAAATAATCTGCAAACACGCATCAATGCTGTAAAAGACAAAGTTGCGAACATAACCGATAAACCTAACGTTTGCTACATGATGGGAACAACATATGCTGCAGGTTCAGGCAGTTTTATAAGTGATTGCATTACTTTGGCTGGTGGCGTAAACGTTTTTGGTGATCTAGAAGCAGCTTATCCACAAGTATCTCGTGAAGTAGTCATAGGTAAAAATCCTGACATAATTATCACATCTGGATCTACTAAAACTTTCCTCAACAATACTAACTGGTCAACCATTAATGCAGTTATAAACGGCAAAGTCTACACAGTAAACAACTATAATGCATATTCACGAAACGGTCCAAGATTCATCGAAGCATTAGAAGATATTGCAAGCAAAATACATCCAGAACTATTTGGCACTGCACCTTAAAACGGTGCTACCACTAATAATTCTCTTTCTTTTTTCTATATGGTCATAATGTGCACATACATAATGTATGAGCGACCAATCTTGATGAACAGGTGAACATGAATGGTTGAAATAAAAGATGTAACAGTCGCTTTAGGGGTAATCTGTATTATGCTTGTCGCAAGTTCAGCTATACTCTTTATTGAACAGCAAAATACAAAAATTTTAGAAGAACAAGTATCTATTCTCAATACACAAGTTACTAACCTGCAAGGTGACATAAGCACTCTAAATGGCATCATTTCTGAATATGACAAACAAATTTATGATTATAAAAAACAAATCGAAACTTTAACAGAAAAAACTAACAATTACACAAACATCGCCAACCTCAAAGAAACCAGGATGATACTTGATAACAAAATATATGCTCAAGATGCAAATACATCAATCACAATATTTGACGAAACTGTAAATTATGCTGGCTACTTTGAAATCAAAGCTGAGTCAACATCTAACACAACTTATCTTCAAACATCATACAAACATAGCAACTTAAACTTCAATCAAACAATTACTGTGGGTACCAATGGAACAGCCTACTTTCCAATACTGCCTGGAACAATAGAAATTCTAATGGGTAACACTGACACAAAAACAAGCCAAGTGACAATAACTCTAAACTACATCTGCTAATTCACCTTATTTATCTATCTACACTACAACGAACAGGCTTAAATGCAGTATTTCTGTAAACAGAACTGAGTTTTTAGATGGTTACTGCTTTAAAAAAACGTTTCTTCGCCATTATTTACACGGCTAAAATAGGGGTATAGTGAAATGGTTTGGAGTAGTATCTGTTGTAGAGTTGAACAGGTTCTAATAATATACATCACTACCCACATCTGCGACATTACCTGAAATTTCACTATTTACTCTATTGAATGTCCCATACCAGTTACACACACCACCACCTTGATGTGCGATGTTACCTGAAATCACACCACCAAACAAACTGCAATCACCATAATAAATGAACACACCTCCACCATCATTAGCTCTATTATTAACAACCACGCCACCGACGCTCTCACCAGATATAATAAAAGAACCCGTGGCAGCCACATACACGCCACCACCCCAAACAGCCACGTTATCTGAAATCTCTCCACAGTACATTTCAAAAACACCTTTAGTATACACGCCACCACCACTGCCTATGGCTGTATTATTGACAATGACCCCGCCTAACATAGTAAAAATACCTGCGTTATACACACCACCACCCATACCACCATTATGCTCCATAGTACCACTAGCAGTATTACCAACAATTTCGCCCCCAAGCATACTAAAAGAGCCTTCCCAAGACACACTCACACCACCAACATTATCCGAAATCACTCCACCAACAAACTCAAAAACACCACCTCTAACAACTACCCCACCGCCGTCACCACTACCATTATCCATATTGCCCGAAATCTTGCCATCAACCATAACAAATACACCACCCGACTCAACAACAACCCCTGCACCATGAGTGCCCTCATGTGTCACAATAATGTTGCCAAGCGTCAACCGTCCACCATTCTCAACCGTAATAACACTTACACCAGCTATACCAGTTAACCGGAAAAAACCGTTTTTGCAAGAAGCACTTTTTAATGTAACATCTGCACATGCAGGAATAACAAGTGTGCTAAGGGCAATGTCTTTAGTTAGGGCAATATTGACATGCCTGCCAGTTTCTGCCTTATTAACAGCATTCCTAAGCTCAACCGCAGATTTAACACGTATGGAATTATTGTCTATCATTAACGTTTTATAAGCAAAAAGAGAAGAAACCAATAGTACTGTCATAAACATCAAAGAGATGACTAACAGAGTCTTGTGGCGTAAACTCTGCAAACCAGTTTTGAATTTAACGGACATGTCATCACCACTTATACATGTAGCCTAAAGTGAAAAGTAACTGGTTGTTTATATGTTTGCTTTGTGCGTATGTATGGTTGTTTTTATTAAACTTTAGTTAATCAACTTATTGTTAATATAAGTTAACATGATGTTTATTAAACTTGGCGTGTATGTACTTCAACTTAAATGGAGAGATAAAATGCAAAAAAAAATTTTGTATTTAGTTACAGCGTTAGTTATTGCGATAGTTTTAGTTTCAGCCATAGTGGTTTACACAAATCCACAAATCACTAGTGACGGTAAACCTATAACTGTGGTCGATGATAACGGTACTGAAGTAACCATAAACTCAGTACCTGAACGTATTGTATCTTTAGCGCCTGGTAGTACAGAGATTTTGTTTGCGGTTGGTGCTGGCGATCAAGTTGTAGGTGTTACAGATTATTGCGATTACCCCCCCAAACTTACTGAACAGATAGCAAATGGTAAAACAAGCTCCATTGGTAACTATTGGATGCCCTCTATAGAGCCTATTATTGCGTTGGAGCCTAATTTAGTTATTGCAAGCGGTGGCGGAGCAAGTGATGAGGTCGCAACTAAACTACGTAATCTGGGCTACACCGTAATAGTACTAAACCCTCAAACAGTTAACAACGTATTAGATAATATTAACCTTGTAGGCAAAGCATCTGGTCATACGAAGGAAGCTGCGACACTGGTAGATAGTCTTCAAAAACGTATAGATGCTATAGAAAACAAAATTGTAGGCATAACTGATAAACCTAAAATTTATGTTGAAGTATCTGATAACCCTTTAATGTCTGTGGGACCAAAGAGTTTTATTAGCGATCTCATAACTTTAGTTGGTGGCGTAAATATTTTTGCTGATGCAGACGTGACTACACCTACAGTCAGCTCTGAAGTCGTTATAGGCAAAAACCCTGACATAATTATTTCAACATGGGCATCCGTTGACAATTTTAGCAAACGCGCAGGTTGGTCAAGCATAAGTGCAGTTGCAAACAACAAAATATACGATGTAAGCAAAGAAAACATTTACCAGCGTCCTGGTCCCAGGTTCATTGATGCCTTAGAAGACCTTTCAAAAGTGCTTTATCCCAATATCTTTGCCTAACCTTTTCTTTTTTCTTTTTAATGAATTTGTTCGGAGTTGACTGCAATTAACTCATTTCCTATAAAAAAATTCAATGCATCTCAAAAAGCTAAAAACTGGCTGATTATCATACTTGGGCTTTTCACACTGTTGATATGCTCTATTTTGTTATCTATAAGCATAGGATATGTTCCCATTTCAATTCCAAACATTATTAAAGTATTTCTTACAAATACTCTAGGTATTAACAAACTGTTTCATTTCCAAGTTTCAACGGTTGAAACAGTACTAATCCTTCAGGTACGTTTTCCAAGGGCATTATGCGCCGCACTTGTCGGGGCAGCTCTAGCTGTATCGGGCGCAGCTTACCAAGGACTATTTAGAAATCCAATGGCTGATCCATACACAATAGGAGCCTCATCAGGCGCAGCGTTAGGTGCCACAACAGCTATTCTTTTTGGATTTGGCATAACAATACTAGGTATAAGCATAATGCCTCTTTTCGCGTTCATAGGCTGCTTAGTGACTGTGCTTGGCGTATACGCAATTTCACGAGTAGGCAACAAAGTACCTGTACAAACTCTCCTCCTTTCAGGAGTTGCCGTAAGTATACTGCTAAGCGCAATCGTCAACGCTTACTTTTCACTCTTTCCTGAACAATTTCGCCAATCAGCCTTTTGGCTCATGGGCAGCGTCTCATATGCCGAATGGCTTGATGTATGGAGTGTACTGCCATTTATAATAGGTGGCTCAATAGTTATCTACATGTTCTCCCGTGACCTAAACATATTATCGCTTGGCGAATCCGAAGCTACACATTTAGGTGTAGACCTTGAAAAAATGAAAAAAGTTCTCATTGTAGCTAGTGCTTTTGTAACAGCTGCTGCAGTCTCAATAAGCGGCTTAATCGCCTTTGTCGGCTTAATAATCCCACACTTGACTCGTTTAATATTCTCTCCCGATCACAGAATTCTTGTCCCAGCATCTGCCCTAATGGGTGGTACATTCCTTGTATTATGTGATATTTTGGCAAGAGTCGTAATATCCCCCTCAGAATTACCTGTAGGTGTAATAACTGCAATCTGTGGTGGACCATTTTTCCTTTATTTAATGCGAAGAAAGAAAAAAATAGATGTAACATGAGGCAACAAATATGGTACACTTAAAAATCAACAATATCGATTGTTACTATGACTCTTTTAAAATTATAGACAATGTCAGTTTCCACTTTCAAACTGGACAATTTGTAGGTATACTTGGACCAAACGGGTCAGGAAAAACAACCCTGCTAAAAAGCATAAGCCACATCCTTAAGCCTAAAACTGGTACAATTCTTCTTGAAGATGAAGACATTTACACTTTGAAAGCTGTAGATGTAGCTAAAAAAATGGCTGTTGTCTCCCAAGGTGCAATGATAGCTTTTAGTTTTACAGCTATTGATGTTGTATTAATGGGTCGCTCACCGCACCTGTCTCGTTTTGCTATGGAAAGTGACAAAGATATTGAAATTGCTAAGAAAGCAATGTCTTATACTGGAACGTTACATCTTCAAGATCGACCAATAACTGAATTAAGTGGTGGAGAACGACAACGTATTATCATTAGTAGGGCACTAGCTCAAGAACCGCAAGTTCTGCTTCTTGATGAACCTACTACATTTCTTGATGTAGCTAATCAGTTGGAAATAATGGATTTACTTAAACAGTTATGTAATGACAAAAAACTTTTAGTTATAGGTGTATTTCATGATTTTAACCTTGCAGCTCGATACTGTGACTCTTTTATACTGTTAAAGAACGGAAAAATAGTTGATAGTGGAAAAATAGACGTGTTAACAAGTGAAAATATTAAAACAATTTTTAACATAGACACGGTTGTAAAGCAGAATTCTATAACAAAAACACCATATATCATCCCGATATCTACTAATCATAAAGCGCCTTGCCGTAACTTAACTATTCATATAATCTGTGGCGCTGGAAGTGGTAGTTCCCTTATGAAACTTTTAACAGACGACGGCTATAATGTAACAACTGGTGTCTTAAACCTGCTTGATACAGATCAAGAGACTGCAGAATTCCTAAAAATTTCTGCAATCACAGAGGCTCCCCTGTCTTCAATTAGTGATGCTGCTTACAAAGATAATTTAAGGTTAATTAAAAAAGCTGATTTCGTAATCATAACATCCTTTCCATATGGCTATGGTAACATTAAAAATTTGGATGCTGCAAACTTTGCCGTTGAGCAGAATATTCCCACTTTTTTGTTAAATGAATCTCCAATAGAGTTACGGGATTACACCAAAGGCCAAGCACAGAAAAAAATGCAAGAAATTAAAAATAGAGGCGCTGTTTCAGTTAAAGACGAAAAAAACCTTTTATTAGCCCTCAACTATTTAGCCAAAAAACATGCTGAGGTCAAAACTTTTTCTCCTCAGCACGTACTATCTGCGATAGCTACTCAAATGGAGATTACACAATGAGAAGTATTGCTTTTTACGGGAAAGGTGGTATCGGAAAATCTACCACAATTTCCAATGTCATCGCTGCTCTATCCCTGAAGAACAAAAAAATCCTGCAGATAGGCTGCGACCCAAAGCATGACTCAGCCAGATTGCTTTTAGGCGGTTTTACCCAAACAACTGTACTTGAACAGCTAAACACAACTGGACTAGTTTCACTTGACACAGTGATGCTAACTGGTTATAATCAGGTAAAGTGCATAGAGTCTGGCGGTCCCGAACCCGGTGTAGGCTGCGCTGGCAGGGGTATAATACAAACTCTTCAGCTTCTCAAAGAACAAGGACTCGACACTCAACAATTTGACTACGTATTCTTCGATGTACTAGGAGATGTCGTATGTGGCGGATTTGCCGTTCCCATGCGCGATGGCTATGCTGATGAAGTATATATTGTATCATCCGGAGAAATAGCCTCCATATATGCTGCTAACAATATAGCAAAAGGCTTACAGCGATTCACCTCCAACCATGGCAAACTCGGCGGTATAATAGGTAATCTGCGAGGAATAGAAAACGAACGCAAAATACTGGAAGTTTTCGCTAAAAAAATTGGAACACAAATAATCGCCTTTATTCCTCGCAGCGAACTCTTACCACAAGCTGAACTTGCCTCTAAAACCATAATGGAATTTGCCTCCAACACTGAACTAGCCAACATATACACAGCCATCGCTGACCATATTGAACAACATTATAACCCTGCAATTCCAACACCTCTATCCGACATAGAACTTGAAGAATTCATACAAGAATTCTGCTACAACACAAAAATAACAACAAAAACCCTACAGCCCCCTTCACCACCTCTAAATAATAACCCAAAACAAGTAACTATACAAAACGTAGCTACATGTAAAAACAATAACTTTAACAGGCAAAAAATTCAAGTATCTATCCCAAAAAAACGACCACCCCTATATGGTTGCTCACTTACTGGTGCCTATAACGCCATAAGCCAGCTTAAAGATGCAATTGCCCTGATGTATTCTCCCCCAGGCTGTGCATACATCAACTATTGCTCACATCAAAGCATGCCCACAAACGCCACTACACCATACTTTCCAAACCTTTTATGCACAAACATGCAAGAAACTGATGTGATATTTGGTGGAATAACCTCTCTAGAAAAAAACTTGAAAAACTTGAAACACAGGTTCCCTAAACAACCAATTTTTCTTATAACGTCTTGTCCTGTAGGTTTAATCGGTGACGATATAAACAATTTAATATCAAAAATGAACACAAAAGAGCAAAGAATAATCCACATTACATCCGATGGCGTAATGGGCGGTGACTTTTATTCAGGTTTAATTGCAGCCTGCAAGTTAGTTGCCACAGAATTCATAGATAAAACTGTCAGTCCAATTAATGACACTATAAACATTATCGGCGAACAGAGCTTATCTACAACAGCTGATCCTAACTTTAACAATGTACGCCAAATACTAACTGCGTTAGACATAAAAATAAACTGCAGATACATTAAACAAACCAGCATAGACGAGATAAAGAACTTTAAAAAAGCAAAATTTAATCTTCCACTTACAAACGGACAAACAGTTCATGAACTTTCTACTTTTTTAGATAAACACTTTGGAACTGAAACACTTCAAACCCCCTTACCTATAGGGTTTGAGCAGACTGCTAACTTTACACGCACAATCGCCAGCCAATTCGGTAAAGAAGACTTAGCTGAAAAAATAGTAAGAGACGCTAAAATAACATACGAAAAAGATGCTATGCAACTAAAACAGTTCTTTGCAGGAAAAAAAGCGCTAATAAACTCTGGCGGTGTCAACATTGACTGGTTACACATAGCCTTGAAGGATATCGGTGTTGAAGTAAATCAGTGTAACACTTTTAATATATTCACATCAGATGGGGAAATCACGCCTAATTCAGAAAAAATGTCTTCAAAAGATTCTATTGAGGAAGCAATACGTTTGTATCGACCCGATTTTATTTTATCCTCTCATCGTATACTAACAACTGATATAGCCTGCGACTTTTTCCCGGTCCTCCCTTTGTATGGTTTCAACTCTGGGCTAGATTATGCAAAAAAATTATCATTTAAATTAAAAATCCCCTTTACTGAAGGATGGAAATATGCTAAATAACTCTTCTAACACACCAAACAGACCCGACTCCCTTATAGGTGCTATAGCAGCTTTTGAAGGAATACAAGAAGCATGCACTATTCTTAACGGTCCTATAGGCTGCAAATTTTATACAGCATATATGGCCAGTATATTAGTATCACGCCATAAACCTGAAAACACTGACTTTTTTGAAGAATTCTATTTCGGCCAACCCAGAATTCCTTGTACATATATAGATGAACAAGACTTCGTGTATGGCAGTGAATCCAAAGTTACCCAAGCCCTAAAATATGTTGAATTAAAAAAACATAGCATAATTGGCGTAATCAACCATTCAGGCACTTCAATTATCGGCGATAACTTGACCCAAATTATACATGATACAAACATTAAAACCCCTGCAATTGCTATTGATAGCACAGGATTTACAGGAACATACGCGACAGGATTCCAAAACGCGATTATTAAAATTCTTGAACAAATAGCAAATAATAAAAACAGCCAAAAAATCCCTCGAACAGTTAACATCATTGGTAACACTATTTTCCACTATAACTGGGAAAACGATATTGCTGAAATCAAACGAACACTTGAACTCCTCGGTGTCAAAACTATAGCTACCATTTGCGCCGATGAGTCTATAACTAATATGCAAAAAGTTGGCAAAGCAGAACTTAACTTAGTTCTTAATGAAGAATACGGTGACAAAATTGCCACTTATCTAGAAAAAGAACACGGCACACCCTATATTGACCTACGTTTACAAGTCCCATATGGTTTATCTGCTTCTGAAAAATGGTTCACAGCAGTCACAAACTTTTTCGGAATATCTAACGAAATTATAACAAATGAACAAAATCGTATTCAAAAAAAATGTTACACTGCTCTTATAACTAACTCAGCATATAATAATAATTTGCGTGGCATCCCATTTGCCATTTTCGGCGATTCTTCACAAGTCTATGCACTACTAACCTTCTTTTACGAATACTTAGGTCTGCTACCTGTTGCTATCGGAATTAAGGAAACAGGTACTAAAAACTCTGAAAATCTAAAAAAATATGTAGATCAAAATCTGCCCAACACACCTATACTTGTTAACCCTGACCAGTACATGATAATTGACTGCCTCAATCAAACAACACCTTCTTTACTCTTTGGCAGCAGTATTGAAAAAAACATTTCACTAACACTCCAAAAACAGCTACAATTCATACCTATAACGTTTCCATACTACGAAAAAGTCACTCTAACAAACCGCCCACTAACAGGATTCAATGGAGTCCTAACACTTGTCGAAGACATAATTAATGCACTAATACATGTAAAACATAACTCTTAAAATTAAGGTAAAAACTATTACAACGCGTTTTTTTGAACAACAAATATAGTAACTTAACTTTTTATTTTTTTGTTTGTATGCCGCCGCGCCGACTGCTGGGCGTCCCTAACTACCCGATAATCTTACGTCTTTGTAATAAAAAGTAACAAATTTTTGTAAACTGTCACAAACAATACCGTTCATGCAATCGTCGTGAACCTTGAGTCTATAAAATTAGGCGAGCTGAATACATATGTTTACTTTAATTTATGGAATTGCTACATGTTGAGTTGAAAAGTCTTGTGGGTCTTGTGGAGGATCGTTTGAGACCCACATAGACTTTTGCTTTCTCTACGGCATCTATGACAGAGGCATCAGGTTTTTAGCCATGTGTAGGGAACCAGTGATGTATCTATCATTTTTAATTAATAGCTAATCACACTTATAAACTTAATTTAACTTAAGTTAATGTATAGTTGATTAGTTTTTGGTATGACTAATAAAAAAGAGATACTAACGCCACAAACCTAAAGCAAAAACAATCGACTAACAAATATCATTGAACAAAATCTACAAAAATCTCAAGGACACAAGTAAAACTTAAACAGTTTTTAAAAAATCCGATAACATCTCTAAATTATCAAACAGTACACAGTGACCTTGTCTGGGAAAAACTTCTAACTTACTACCTCTAAATCTGCGAGTTATGCTATACGCATTTCTTACAGGGCAGTTTTTATCTTCCGCTCCATACCAAAATTGAAGCTTATTACCAAACTGTTTGAATGGTAAATTCCAGGATTTTAAAAAAAGCTTGTGTTCCTCAAGAACCGTTTTAATGCTATTACTTTGACGAAAAGCTTCAGCTATAGATTGATACATAAGCTTCATCCATACGGGATCAGAGAAAAATGCCAAGTCACTACTTGAGCATGTATGAAGCATCTGTTTACCCTGAATGGAACGCAAAAAAGCCTCTGTACTGTCAGCTTTAAGCACTTGCCGCCTCATATTACGCATGGCTAATGTGCCTAAAAATGGTATTTTCATTACATACTTGATAAATGGTATATCATGCGCTGTTGAAGCATCAAAGGGCAAATCCGGTGTCCCCATAACTACACCCTGAGTTACACGTTGAGGAAAACAGGACATATAAGCAAGCGCAAAAACACCACCACCCGACCAGCCCAAAACACTGAAGGTATCGATACCTAAATGATCCACTAAAAAGTTAACATCACTGTTGAAGTCTCGAATATTTTTTCGAGGTTTATAAGTGGATAACCCATAACCTGGACGATCAAGTGCGATGATCCTTATTTCTCCTTTACTGGTGAGATGTTTTAAAAGATAAGCCTCAAGACGACTACTAGCAGTACCATGAAAATATATGACCGTTTTACCTTTACCAATTGTGACATATCCAAGTTTGCGACCATTAGGTAACGTAACTATTTGACTGCTCAACTGGATTTCCTCCTATGTATATTGATTATGTCCTTCTGTTTTTAATTTACTGCTATTTTGCAGGTAAACATTTTCCTCAGATGGCTTTTATGCCGTTTTATGTTTTCAAGTTTTCTCAGAAATAATTTACGTTTGAACTGTTTTTTCTTTCAAATTTCTGAGATTAGCAACTGCAAAGGGTACTATCATTTCTTGTCTGCTTAGTCCTCCATGTTGTCCTAAATAGGTGATTTTTTCTCCTGAATTTTCAAACCATATCGTTTCATTGCTGTATGGCAAAATCATCAAGTTTCCTGTTCTTTCAAAAAAGCCTTTGCTGACATTTCCTACACCAAATAAACCCGTTTCTGCGGCATCTTTGGTTTCAATTATTTGGGCTTTTTCGCCAATTTTTTTAAGTAGCCATTGTTTTGTTTCAGCTAGTTTTTCCTCTTTTATGTGTAGGAAAATTTCTCGGGGGCTTCCTGTGGGTAAAATTTGTTTTTGGTCTTCTCCGGTTTGTAGGTGTAGTGGTGATGTTTTTGGGAGATAGATGGTTTTGTTTATGTCAACATTAATGCTGCCGTGGTCGGCAGTTAATAGGAGTAGTGTGTCTTTGGCTGTTTGGGGGTCTAATTTTTGTACTAATTCTTTGTTTAGTAGGTCTGTTATGGTTAATAATTCGGTGTTGTATTGGTAACTGTTGGGTCCGTATTCATGGGCGATGGTGTCGAGTGTGTCTAGATGTACAAAAAAGTAGGCGTTTTCGTTTTTGTTTTCTTCAATGTTTTTTCGTAGTCCTGTTATTGTGTCTGCTGTTTTTAGTGATGGTATTATTGTGCTTCCTTGAAAAATTATTTTTGAGCAGGTGTTAAATGCGTTGGTGATGTTTGTATGTGTAAATGTTTTAATTCCCTCTTCGTTTAGTGTGTTGTGGATTGTTTTTCCTTTTAGTAGGAGATCGTTTGGGTTGTGTCCTTCGTTTATTAGGCTGTTTTTTGTTTTTGTGTTTATGCGTTCGAATTTTAGTGCGTTTATTATTCCAATGTTTTTTAGGTAGATGAAATATTCGAAAATGCCGTGTTCTTGTGGGGTTAGGCCGGTGTTTAGTGTTGTTAGTGCGTTGGTTGTTTGTGATGGGAAGACGCTTGTTAGGGATTGTACTGTGCCTCTGTTAGAGAGTTTTGTTAGGAATGGGTTTATTTTGTAGTGTTTTAGGTATTGGTCGTATCCGAAGCCGTCTATTATTAGGAGTATTACTTTTTTGTTTTGTTTTGTTGGTGTTTTTTCTGTTGTGTATTTGTTTGAGGGTTTTTGTGGTTTGTTGTTTATTTCAAAGATTTCTTTTAGTAGTTCTGGTATGTTTGATATGCAGTTGTCTTGGTATTGGGGGTATGTGAAGTCGTTTTTTGTGGTGGTGTATGTTTGTTGTAGCAAATTCTTTTGTCCTGTCGGTTTTTTGTTTGTATGTAGGTGGATTGACTATTATATGATTATAAACTTTTGCTTAACTTAAGTTAATTGTTAGTTGATTAGTTTTGTTGCTGAATAATTCATTTCATCTACAAACCTAATCAACCCATGATTAACTTGAGTTAAATATACGTTTAAATAACCTAATTAGCTAATCAAACCATAAAAAGTGAAAAAAAATGACCAATAAAGCAACAATAATAGCAATAATCCTAATCGCAATAATCGCATCAGCCTCCACATACGCCATATACAACGAATTCTACAAAACATCAAACAACACAAACCCAGACACAACACCCACAACCACAACAACACCACCTACAGAAACTACCATGAAACCCACAGCTGCACCCACAACACCTACACCACCCCCTACACCAACACCCGAACCACAACCAAAAAACATCACAGTCACCGACGGCTCCGGACGTACATTTAATATGACTGTTCCAATAAAACGAGTTGTAGTCTTAGATGTAGGCATATCTGACATATTGTATGTAATGGGCGTACAGAATTTAATCATAGGACGATCTGATACCGTAATTTCCCCACAATCAATTCTCAACGTACCCTCCGTAGGCCAAAACGCATACTATCTCAACGCAGAAAAAGTACTTGAACTAAACCCTGACTTTATACTCACTGACAACCTAATACTTTATAACGAAGCCGCTTACCAACAACTCACAAATTCTGGCATACCTATCTATGTAACTGGCACAATATCTGTAGCAATAGACCCATCAACTATGACCCCTGAAGAATTATATGCCGCATCAACAGTAATAGACCACGCCTGCGATTTAATGCAAGAATTAACTCCAATATTTGGTCACGAACAAGAAGTCAACACATATATCACATGGGCGCAGTCTTACAATAAAATTGTCAAAGACCGCGTAGCAGCATTAGCTCCTAAAGACCAAACAATAGTCTTCCTCGACTGGTACTCTTACCCATACAGAACATGGGCTAACCTAGGTGTTTACCAAGCCGGAGGAGTTAACATTGCAGAAAACGAAGTTAAATTCGATCCTCTATTAAGCCCCGAATTTGTCGCAGCAAAAAACCCCTCAGTCATTATCACAATGATCTCCAGTGAAAAACATGACATCAAAGATTTCACTAACGCCAGAAATGACATACTTAGCCGACCAGCACTTCAAGGTGTTGACGCAGTAAAGAATGGCCGCGTGTACGTATGCGACTTTTCCGCTCGCTCAGGAGTCCGCGCAATAATTGGCTATCTATATTGGGCAACATGGCTTCAACCTGACCTTTTCGCCGATATAAACCCAGTCGCTGTAGAACAATACCTAAATCAACAATTCTTCAAAACAGAAGCCATAGGAACCTATTGTTATGGGATTTAAACTCATATACTACATTCTCTTTTTTCTTAGTATATTCTACTTGGTTCTTCAAATAAGATAAGATAATTCAAGTTATTGCTTAGCAGGTAATGTTATACAATATTGTCTATATGAGACACTATATAGCGGTTAAAGGGTAAAAATCTGGTATCTCGTAACGTTATTTTTTTCGTATTTTGTTATATCGATGTAATCTGTAGTGTGTTATTGAACAAAGCAGTATCTGTAGTCAAGCCTGCTGTGTAGTAACTATGTTTTAGTTTCTATTGGTACATTAATTGTTCCTGTTTCGTCATGTTTTAGTGAAATAGTTTTGGGGTATTGCTATTTTTTTGCTTAAAAAATTTAAATAGACCCGATATTTCATATATTGGCGCTCGGGGTCTTATGAGAAAGCACAAGAGTACATGGAAGTTCGTATTTGACGGCTTTGCTGAAAGTGGTTTCTTTTCCGTTAACATGTTAAATGTTACTTTTCCTGTTGTATCCATGTTGTATTTCCGTATTATTGGTCTTAATATGCGACAGGTTTATACTTCTTATAGTAACTTTAATGTATCTTGCAATTACATTGATGAGGTCTATGGTGCAGAAAATGTTGAGTTTGGAGGACTAATGCAAAGTGTCTGATTTCTCTCTACTTATCCCTACAGTAAGCGCATTTGTTTTAATATTCATCTCAGCCTATGCCATTTATGCTATAGGACGCCATTTAGCACCTAAAACTAAACACGGTGTTAATCATGAAATGGGTTATGCTTGTGGAGAAAAAGTGGTATTTAGTAGCCCTCAAATAAATATTTCTCTTTATAAGTACCTTATTTATTTTGTAATCTTTGATTCAGCAATACTTTTACTATCATTTGCATCCGTAGCTATTGCTAGTGTAAATCCTGTTTTTGTTGTTTTATATTTGGGCATAATTCTTGCTTCAGGCTTTATTCTTTTAGACGGAGGAAAAGATTAATGGTTGATACAAAGACTTGGGCGCGAGTAAAATCTCCTTGGCTTATTCACTTTAACAGTGGAGCCTGTAATGGTTGTGATATTGAAATTGTTGCGTTATTTACGCCAAAGTATGATGTAGAACGGTTTGGGATAAAGCTTGAGCCTTCACCTAGGCATGCTGATGTGCTTGTAGTTAGTGGCTGTGTTACTCAACAATGTTCTGAGCGTTTATTGCGTGTTTATGACCAGATGCCTGAGCCAAAATTTGTTGTAGCTGTTGGCGCATGTGCTTGTAGCGGCGGAATTTTTGAAGGTAATTATAACGTTGTAGGTGGCGCGGATAAAGTGGTTCCTGTTACTGCTTATATTCCTGGTTGTCCCCCGCGTCCAGAGGCTATAATTGATGGTGTTGTAAAACTTCTTAATACTTTAAAACAGTCAAAGCCGTCATCGCCTTCTAAAGAGGATAAACCGGTGATTGCAGCGGCGGTGGCATGTGGTCCTGTAGGGGTAATATCAACGGAGGAAAAAATTGTTGCAAAAGAGTAATAGTGGTAGTGGTATTTGTAGTGAAGAGTTTCTTTCTGCAGTTGAGGGTAAGTTAAAGGGGCGAGTTCAAGTTCAGCTTGGTGTTTTAGGTAGGGCAGTGTTACTTGCCAGTAGTGAGAAGCATCGTGATGTTATAGCTGCAATGATTGCTGCTGATAATCAGACGTCTATAGTGGCTATTACCGGGTTGGATTTAGGTGTTAATCTTGGTATTTATTATCATTTTAGAAGTCAAAGTGGTTATTACACTGTTAAAGTAGAGGTTCCTAAGGATAATCCGCATATTCAAACTATTACTGATCTTGTTCCAGGTGCTGTTTTTGCTGAAATGGAAGGAAATGACTTATTTGGTATAGTGTTTGATAATCATCCCTCTCCTGGTCGTCTGGTTTTATCAGAAAATTGGCCTGAAGGCGTTTATCCTTTAAGAAAAGATGTTATAGCTAATCAGGTAAAGCTAGTTCCTGCAAAGAAGGCTCCTGAGGAAATTGTTGATGATACTAAGACTGTTAAAATTATTATTGGTCCTCAGCATCCAGCGTTAATTGAGCCTGAAAAATTTTCTGTAAGTGTTGAAGGTGAAATTGTAACTAAAGTTGAACCACGTTTAGGCTATGTTCACCGTGGGGTTGAGAAATCTGCTGAGTCTAGAACTTTTATTCAAGACGTTTATCTAGTTGAGCGAATTTGTGGTATATGCAATGGGCCTCATGCATGGAGTTTTTCTGGTGCAGTAGAAAAAATTCTTGATATAACTATTCCAAGGCGGGCTCAATTTATACGAGTTATAACTTTGGAACTTAATCGAATTCACAGTCACCTCCTAGTCTTAGGTCATGCTGGTCTAGAAATTGGATATGAGACTCTGTTTCAGTACTTCTGGCGCGATAGAGAACCTATAATGGACTTGATAGAGTTAACATGTGGAAACCGCGTTTATGAGTCTATGATAACTATGGGCGGTGTAAGACGGGACTTAAATGAGACTGATTCTTCAAAAATAATTGGAGTTCTCGAGAATCTTAGAACAAAAATTCCATTTTACAAACAGTTATATGAAGATGAGCCAACTCTACAGGCACGTATGAAAGGCGTTGGTGTCCTCAAACGTGAAGATGCTATAAGCCTAGGTGTCGTTGGACCTGTTGCAAGAGCCTCTGGCTATGCAGTTGATGTCCGCAAAGACGCGCCATATGAGGTGTATGATGAAATCCCATTTAAAGAAATTGTTTATACTGAAGGCGATGTTTGGGCAAGAATGAATGTTAGAATGGACGAGGTAGAGGAGAGCATAAACATTATTGAATATGCCCTCAACAATTTACCAAAAGGTGCAATTAAAGTTGACGTGCCCCGCGAAATCCTAAAAGGCGAAGCTATTAATGCATGTGAAGCACCCCGAGGCGAGCTTTTCTATTACGTTAAAAGTAACGGTACAGAAATGCCTGAACGCGTAAAAGTACGAACACCAACATTTGCCAATTTGCCATCATTTTTCAAAACCGCCATAGGTGGAAGCATAGCTGATGTGCCGGCAAACTTTGTAAGCTTAGACCCATGCTTCTCATGTACTGACAGGTGACAAAAATGATTGAATACCTCATTTTACTCTTTAGGATACTTGTCTTTCCTGGGTTTACATTCATACTAGCGTTAACCCTATTCTGCGATTGGGTAGAGCGAAAAATAGAGGCACGTATCCAAAACAGAGTCGGCCCCATGGTAGCTGGTCCTGGAGGTATACTACAACCTTTAGCTGATTTTATAAAATTGTTAACAAAAGAAGACATTGAGCCTCAAGGTGTAAAACGGCTCGTTTTCAAATTTGCCCCTCTAATGTCATTTGTTATAATGGTTTTTGCCTTCTGCTTTATACCCATTGACGGTGCTAGTGTCTTATCAACCTCTGGATTTACAGGGGATTTACTTATTATACTAACCTTTGCAACAATTGCCAACTTTATCCTATTTCTCGCTGGCTGGGCATCAAATAATCCCTATGGTATAATTGGTTCTGCAAGAGTTCTAACCCAATTCTTAGGATATGACATTCCCCTATTCATACTCGCCCTATCCCCCGCGTTTCTCGCAGGAACACTTAGCATATTTAACATAGTACAAAGCCAAACAGTCCCCTATTTACTCTTAGCACCCTGGGCGTTTATATTATTTATAATAGTTATACAAGCCGAACTTGAAAAAGACCCCTTTGACGTACCACATTCAGAGTCTGAAGTCGTTGGCGGCTTAGAAACTGAATACACAGGCGCAAAACTTGCCTTTATACATTTAACACGAGACGTACAAATGGTCTTTGGAGCTACATTAATTGTCACACTATTTCTAGGTGGACCAAACGGACCCGTATTCTTCGGACTGCCAGCGTTTTGGCATGCCATATGGTTCACTCTTAAGGTAATACTAGTTGTAATACTTAGCGAGTACATAACAACTATTTTCGCAAGACTACGTATTGACCAAGTATTAAACTTGAACTGGAAAATAATGCTACCTGGCGCAATACTATCCTTACTTGCAACATTAGCAGTAATAACATGGGTAATCCCCTGGGTGACGTAAAAATGGACCGACTACAAGCAGTAACAACCATAATTAAACGAACGGTATCACACATATTTACCAAACCTGCAACAACAAAATACCCCTTCGTTAAACCCTCCCTCTCAGAAAACTTTCGCGGACAACCACAATACAACATCTCATACTGCAACGTAATCTCCCTAGGCAACCCCAACTTCGGCTTTGACGTACACTCCATAGTAGGCTCCGCCTGCCGAGTCTGCGCACGCGACTGCCCAGCAGGCGCTATAACCATAGTCGAAGTCGACGGAAAACGCCGCCCACAATTCGACTTCAACAAATGCATATTCTGCAACCAATGCGTTGAAAGCTGCCCAAGAAAAGCCGTTGTCAACTCTGACGTCTTCGAATTAGCTGTTATAGACAAAAAAACATTAATTAGAAAACCCAAACCAAATAGTCGAGGCGAAAACAATAATGATACTTGAAATACTCTCCATAGGACTAATTGTTTCAGCCTGCTTAGCCCTCTTCCAAGACGAGGTTCACTATGCCGTAGGCGCATTAGCTGGAACGTTCCTATTTATCTCACTAATTTACGCCCTAAACGGCGCAATATACGGTGCAGTCTTCCAATTTGCCGTAGGCATAGGAACATTAACTGTACTATTCCTCTCAGGAGAAATGCTAAGCGAAAAAACAAAAAACAAAACATCACCTAAAAAAATCGCCGCCCTAATAACCGGCGGCACAGTCCTATCATTACCCGCCATATTCATACCCATAACCGGAACACCCACTGAAACCTCAGCAACTGCTCTTGGAGAAGCACTATGGGAGTTACGGGGAATGGATATCATTTTACAATCAATAATAGTTCTAACAATATCTTTAGGCATATTTATCGTATTACACGGACGCAAGAAAAAGAGAGGTGCCAACTAAAATATGAATTTCATAATTTTATCCATAATACTCCTAATAATTGGCATCTATGGCTTGCTAACAAATCGTAACCTTATAAAAGTCTTCATTTCACTTGAACTAATAGCCATAGCCGCTACAATGAACTTTGTCCTATTCGTAGTAGACCAAGGCCTTGGCGAAGCTTTACTAATAATAGCCTTCTCAACAGACACAGCTGTAAGCGCAGTTATACTCGCCGTACTAGTCATTCTATCTAAAAAATACGGAATAACTGACATTGATAAAATCCCAAAATTAATCCGCAAAAAAGAAGCAATAAACATAGAAGAAGAAAAACAAGACGAGGTCGTTGAAGAATAATGCAAATAGAAGTAATATCTGCATGGCTAGTCTGGATATTCCCCCTTCTTGCAAGCTTACTTGTACCCCTAATAGGAAAATACAGCGAAAAAGCACGCAACGGCTATGTAATAATAGTCGCCACAATAACAGCCCTCCTAGCCACCTCCTTAATACCCGCAGTATGGCACGGAGAAGAAGTCGCCATAACAAGCACCATACCATGGATACCTGAAATAACCGCAGGCATATACATAGACCCCCTAAGCGTACTCTTCACATGTCTAATAGCCTTCTTCGCACTAATAATATCCATATACTCAATAGGCTACATGAAAGGAGAAAACGGTCTAACCCGATACTATTACCTCATATTACTCTTCATAGGCTCCATGATAGGACTAGTCCTCTCAGACAACCTCCTCCAAATGTTCATATTCTGGGAAATGGTCGGCCTATGCAGCTACACCCTAATCTCCTTCTGGTACAAAAAACCAGAATCCATACACTCAGGCGTCAAAGTATTCATAATGACCCGCATAGGCGACGCATGCCTACTCGGCGCAATAGGCCTACTATATTACATGTTCACCACATTTAGCTTCAGAGGCATAATAGAAGGCATACAAATAGGCGGATACGACCCCAACCTTATGATAATAACCGCCTTCCTCATACTAGGCGGAGCCATAGCAAAATCAGCACAATTCCCACTATTCACCTGGCTATACGGAGCCATGGAAGCACCAACATCCGTAAGCGCACTTCTACACGCAGCCACCATGGTCAAAGCCGGCGTATACCTCCTCGCAAGATTCATCCTAATATTCTCAATAGCCCCAACACTAATAGAACAACTAATGCCCCTATGGTTCCCAACAATCGCCTGGATAGGTGTAATAACAGCCTTCATAGGCGCAACCCTTGCCATAACAACAACAGACCTCAAAGGAGTCCTCGCATACTCAACAATAAGCCAAATCGGCTTCATGATGGCAGCCCTAGGAGCAGCCGCAACACATGGCGGACTAATAGGCGAAGGCTGGTTCGCAAGCCTATTCCACATGGTCAGCCACGCATTCTTTGAAGGTCTCGGTTTTCTTTTAGCTGGAGGCATAATACACGCTGTCGGCACCCGTGATATGAGACTAATGGGTGGTCTACGTAAAATTATGCCCATAAGCTTTGCTTTAATGATTATAATGGTTATAACAACCAGTGGGTTACCACCATTTGCAGCATTCTTTAGCAAAGGCTTAATTTTAACTAGCATTTCTGAAATTGCAACAACAGCCGGTTTAATACAGACAATTCTACTATATGCGACAACAGCAATCACTTTTGCTTACTGTCTACGTATGTTTACCTTAGTGTTCATGGGGTCTGAGTCTGAGCATGTGAAAAAGCATCATGTTCATGAGTCGTCTAAAATCATGCTCATACCCGCAGCTGTTTTGGCTTTCTTCTGTATTATCTGGGGCTTATCAGAACCTATAATTGGTCATTTCTTACACGTTGAAACACACGGGTTACTTGCTGCTTTCACAAGTATCGAGTTCCCTATCTTTATTGCATTAGTAATACCAACAGGTTTACTTGTATACTTCAGCTACTATAGAGGCTTTAATGCAATACGAAATATTGCAAACACAAAGAACCCCTTATCCATATTGCTAAAACGTGCATATTTTGTTGATGACTTCTACAGTATAGTCGTAAAAGGTTTAACCAAAATCTCCCAAGGATTAACCCATATAGAAGATACTCTATTTGGTCGTTACATTGACAAACTTGGAACAAAAATTAGTGATACTGCAAAACCTGGTAAAGCCTTAATACTTAAACAAGACCAGTCATCAAACTATCGTAACTATTTGGCCGCGGCAGTAGTTGGATTCATATTAATCGTAATATTGATAATATTAACTTTCGGAGTGAGTGTGATTTAGTATGGTGTTTCCTGCTTTGTTGTTGATTTTTGTTTTGTCTTCTGTTAGTATTCCGTTTGTTTATCTTACTGGTAGAAAGTCTTCTAGGGCTGCTGCGGTTTTTGTTGCGTTGCTTGCTCTTGTTAATTTGTGTTTGGTTGTAAGTACGATTCCTACGGTTTTGGATAGTGGTAGTGGTAATCAGTGGGTTGAGTCATATAGGTGGATTCCGAGTTTGGGTGATACTCAGTTTACTTTGTTTGTTGATGGTATGAGTGTTTCTGTTGCTCTAGTTAGTTTAGTGTTGGTTTTTGTTGTGTCGATTTATAGTATTAATTATATGGCTGGTAAGAAGAATTTGGCGGCGTATTATGCGTTGCTTTGTATGTTGTCTGTTGGTTTGATTGGTGTGTTTCTTACTTCGAATTTGATTTTGTTTTATTTCTGTTGGGAGCTTATGCTTGTTCCTGCGTATTTTCTTGTTGGTGAGTGGGGTTATCGTAATAGTTACAAGTCTGCTCTCAAGTTGTTTATTTTTGCGCATGCTGGGGCTGTTTTTGTTCTTTTGGGTATTGGTGCGATTTATTGGTTGACTGGTACTACTGAGATGTTTTCTTTGAATGGTGTTGAGGGTGCGCAGGCGTTGTTGCTTGGTGCTGCTGTTCCTGATGTTGCTAGGTGGGTGCTTTTGGCTTTGACTGCTGGATTTGCGGTTAAGATGGCTGTGTTTCCTGTTCATGTGTGGTTGCCTGATGCTCATTCTGAGGCTCCTGCTCCTATGTCTGCGTTGTTGAGTGGTGTTATTATTAGTGCGGGTGCTTATGCGATTCTTAGGATTGCGTTTGGTGTTGTTTTTCCTGCTGTGGATGTTGGGTTTGCGGTGAGCTTTTTGCATGGGCTTTCTATTGTTGCTGTTGTTACGGCGTTTTTTGGTTCTTTTTTGGCGTTGTATGCTACGGATGTTAAGCGTGTTATTGCGTATTCGAGTATTTCTCATATGGGTTATATCTTGTTTGGTGTTTCGTTGTTTCCGGTTAGTGTTGTTGGTGGTTCTGTTGTTATTTTGGCGTCGTCGCTTGCGGTGACTGGTGCTGTTTTGCATATTGTGACTCATGCGGTGAGTAAGGGTTTGTTTTTCCTTACTGTGGGTGGTGTTATGCATCAGACTGAGGAGCGTGATATTCGTAGGTTGGGTGGTTTGGCGGGTAGGATGCCTTTTTCGACTGTTGTGGGTATTATTGCTGCTTTGAGTATTGCTGGTACGCCTCCGTTGGCTTGTTTCTTTAGTGAGTTTTTTATTTTTATGGGGGCTCTTCAGATTCTTGCTGTTGATTCTTTTTATGTTTTGCCTACTGCGTTTATGTTGGCTGCGACGGTGTTTTCTTTGGCGTATTCTTTGCGTTTTATTTCTAAGGTTTTCTTTGGTCCTGCGCATGGTGAACAAGTTGAAGTGGATGCACATGGAATATCTGATACGGTTGCTACTGCTAGTGGTAATGGTCATAGTGGTGTAGGTGTTTCTTCTTCTGGTGATGATGTTGTTGGGTCTTCTCATGGTGTTGTGCGTAGGGTTGTTGATGTTCCTTTGGGTATGAAGGTGGGTTTGGTGGTTTTGGCGGTTTTGGTTGTTGTTATTGGTGTTTATCCGACGTTCTTTTTGGATCTTATTAGAACTGTAACCTTTGGAGGCTTACTATAGTAAGTAATAGTTTAGGTGAAAATTAATGATAGAAATCATTGATGTAATATTACCTGTATTTACGTTAATAGTTGCTGCGATACTAACTATACCTGTATTCAAGTTAACATGTAAAAGTAGATATCATAATGCTGCGATAATTACATGGTTTCTTCTAGTTTTCATAGCTGTGGGTGTTAGCGTAGCTAATCTGGCTTTAACTTACTTTAGCGTTGCTAATCCGCCGGTTTTAAATTTAAATATAAATGGAGCTGAAGCTTCGCCTTTCCAAAGCTCCTTTTTAATAGATGCTCTTTCCCTTTACATGGCAATAATGATAGTTGCTGTTAGCATTATAATTATAATCTATAGCGTATTTTTTGTAAACTCTGTTAATAGAATATCTAGCCGCTATTTTGCAGTTATGCTGATGCTAACCGCCGCATTACTTGGCGCAGTGCTCGCAGGTGACCTGTTAACACTTTTCATATTTTGGGAAATAGCCACAGTCTCCGCCGCTTTCCTTATGATGTTTCGCAAAAACACCTTTAGCATAAATGCCACAATGAAATACCTAATAATGGTAATAATAGCCTCCGCATTTATCCTATTCGGACTCTCCCTAGTCTTTGGCATAACAGGCAGCTTAAACTACCTAGCCGTAAGCAGCGCTATAAGCACAGTTAGCTCAAGCAATTTACCCCTATTAATAATAGCCTTCGTCTTCATAGCCGCAGGATACGCTATAGAAGCCGCTATTGTACCCTTCCACTTCTGGCTACCTGACGCATACACCGCCGCACCAGCCCCATCCGCCGCCTTCTTGTCAGCACTAGTAGACCAAGGTAGCTACTACATACTAATAAGAATATTAATCTACATAATACTACCACCCGGACAAGGTCCAATAGACTGGACAATAATGCTCTCCATAATGGCCGCCCTAACCATGATATTTGGCAACATTTTCGCGCTAGTCCAAAGTAACATAAAACGCCTAATAGCATACATATGTGTCGCCGACGTAGGCTACAACCTAATAGCCATAACATGCGTAACCGCACTTGGCATAACCGCCAATTTATACTTCTTCCTAATAGGCGGCCTAACCACAGCTCTCGCCTTTATGGCAGTAGGCATACTAAACCATCATGGCTTTAAAAATCTAAACGATGTAGCAGGCATAGGCAAAAAACTACCCCTAGTCTGCATAGCCTTAACAATCGCCGGATTATCCCTAGCAGGTGTACCACCCTTTGGCGGATTTATGGCAAAATACCTAGTCTTCACCGCCGCTATTGAAGCAAACTATAGCTGGCTAGCAATAATAGGCATACTTACAAGCATCCTACAAACAGCATACATATTCCGACTAGTAAACATAATGTTCGGCAAAAAAGCAAAAAACAACAACTCCGTAACATTCAATATGAACAAAAAAATCTTCATACCCATACTCATAATGATCACCGCCATCTTTGTGCTAGGTCTATTCCCCGACCTTGTATTACAAATAATACAGCCAGTAATCAATCAACTACCTTTCCTAAACCCCATTTAATCTAACCTCTACCCTCTGCATGATAGCATACTTCAAATGATATTTTAGATTGTATACGCGCTCTTTCTATTTCACCTAAACTCATACTCTGCATGATAGCATACTTCAAATGATATTTTAGATAGATGTTGCCCATTTGGATCAAACTATCAAAAAGATGCGAAGAATGCTATTCAACAAGCGTCTCTTTTTAGGCTCACTTGCCCTGTTTATATGACCTGACTGTACAATAGACATTAGGCTTTATTAGTGTTTTAGCGGTAAATCGGAGTTTTTATTAGTATATAAGCGCTTTATAGAGCGTTTTATAAAAAATCTGGCAGAATATCTGCCATGGTAGCGGCAGGATGAATGTGTTGGTTCTATTAACGTTATAGCCTTGTTTTTTACCTCCTTATGTAGGGAGGTGATGGATTGAAAAAGTCTTGGTCTTGTTCTTTCTGTCCTGAATTCTGCAGATTTTTGTAGTATACACTTACATGCATCTGTTTTAACTTGTTTATGTAAATATTAACTCAATTAAAATGTAATTCGCGTTAAACAGTATCTTTACAACTCATATTTTTGTTGTATGCTATAATTATAGTATACACTATGGTGAAAAGTTATCGATGCAATAAACACACAAGAAACGAGAGATGGCATATAAATCCCTAACTTCTCAATTTTAAGTAATAGGTGTTAGTTTTAGGTTTGGTTTTTGGTTATTTTTGTATTAGGGGCTTTTTATAGTGTTTTTGTAATAGATTCATATTACTTATTTAAGTAATATGTGTATAGCTCTAAAAGAGGCAAATAGCGCGTTAATTGTAAAAATAACTAAAAAACAAGACTTACAGACGAACCATTACTTAATTTCGGGAAGTTAGGGATAAAAACCAATCGCAATGAAACATAACAAATGACCTGCAACAAAAAATAACACATAAATTTCAACCTCGTATACTAGATCTCCTCGGTATTTATAAATGGTTTGGTGTGTTTATTTTACGTAAAGAGTGTTTAGGTCATGTTGTTGGGTAGTTTGGATAGGTATGAGAAGGCTTTAGAGTTAAGTGATGAGGATTTTAAACAGGTTATTGGGGTGAAAAAAGAAACCTTTGATGCTATGGTTGAAATCTTAAAGCTCGCCTATCAAGCCAAACATAAACGTCGTGGTAGACATGCTAAATTATCCATACAAGACATGCTCCTTATGACCTTAAAATATTGGCGGCAATACGTCACCCAACTGGAATTAAGTATAGAATTCCAAGTAAGCAAGCCACAA
>Ga0268262_10001223_pt1 | contig 32322 bp, 25 predicted proteins | sample TergutNc150P3_FD_190354 | JGI IMG/M metagenome (GOLD analysis project Ga0268262, IMG submission 190354) | Nasutitermes corniger P3 segment gut microbial community from laboratory colony in Florida, USA - Nc150 P3 (SPAdes) (version 2) | ecosystem: Host-associated > Arthropoda: Insects >... | reverse complement strand
GCTCCTAAAATCCGCCACGATATAAACGCGCACGGCCATAACTTCGATCGCTTGGAAGTGAATAAATTGATCCGCGGCGATGTCGGCGGCAGAAAAGAAGATATCGCGGAAGTGGATGTGCTCTTGTACAGCCCCACGGAGGCAATGGCTATTGAGACAAAAACACGCCTAAGAGAATCCCATGTTAAGGATCATCTGGATCGTCTGCAGGATTTGCGCGAACACGAAGAAGATGCCGAGATTGAGGGCAAGAAACTCTTTGGGGCGGTGATCGGCGTTGTCGTGGATGATAAAGCGAGGGCGCTTGCGAAGGAAAACGGCTTGTATGTTGTGGAAATACGCGAGGAAGAGGATAAACTGAAGATAGATAAACCGGAACGGTGCCGGATATGGTAGGATATTATGCCCGCGTCAATCGGGGATGGCCGGAGCGGGAGTGATGGAGAATTATTCGCAAAACGGGAATTGTGAGAAACGTTAGGTTTTCATAATGGGGTTGGTTGTTAAAATAGGTTTATTTGTTGGTTTTGTATAGAAATATAGATTATGCGGGGGACTATGAGTTAAAAAAACTTTTTTTATTTGCTATTGACTTTTTTTAATTCCGTGTTTTATATTATTGGATAGGTAATAACTAGGAGGCAATATGGCTGTAAAAAAAACGGCGAAGAAAATAACGAAAAAAATGACGAAGGCGAAGAAGACCGTTCCTAAACTCAGAACGATGTCGGTTAAGGAGTTAACCGATGTTATGGCCAAAAATCACGCCAAAGCGGAAGCCGCGTTTGCTAAGTGGGCTGAAAGTCATGCCAAAACAGAGGCCTCGATTGATAGGCTGTCTATAAATGTTGATAAGCTGTCTATGGACATTGATAAGCTGACTGTAAACGTCGATAGGATGTCCGCCAGAGTCGACGCTGTATCCGAAAATATCGGCAATGTAAATAACCGCCTCGGACGCCTTGTGGAATTCATCGTCGCTCCTAAAATCCGCCACGATATAAACGCGCACGGCCATAACTTCGATCGCTTGGAAGTGAATAAATTGATCCGCGGCGATGTCGGCGGCAGAAAAGAAGATATCGCGGAAGTGGATGTGCTCTTGTGCAGTCCCACAGAGGCAATGGCTATTGAGACAAAAACACGCCTAAGAGAATCCCATGTGAAGGATCATTTGGATCGTTTGCAGGATTTGCGCGAACACGAAGAAGATGCCGAGATTGAGGGCAAGAAACTCTTTGGGGCGGTGATAGGCGTTGTCGTGGATGATAAAGCGAGGGCGCTTGCGAAGGAAAACGGCTTGTATGTTGTGGAAATACGCGAGGAAGAGGATAAACTGAAAGTAGATAAGCCGGAACGGTGCCGGATATGGTAGATATTATGCCCGCGTCAATCGGGGATGGCCGGAGCGGGAGTGATGGAGAATTATTCGCAAAACGGGAATTGTGAGAAACATTGGGTTTTCATAATGGGATTGGTTGTCAAAATAGGTAGAAACGTTTTCTTGAGGATAGACTTATGGTGTTGGCAAATCTGACTCTGATTTTGTTGGCGACGATACTGTTGCCTTTGACCGAGGCGCACGGGCGGGTTGCACGCCTTGGGGGCGGAGCGTATGCCGCACATGCTGTAGGGTTGCTTGACAAAATGAGAAATACCCCCCCCCCCCCCCCAATTTTTAGATACCTCTTTTATAATACCCTTAAAAGGGGCATATATGCCCCTTAAATCAACGATAAGCCATAGGGGAGACATTTTTGACTCCCTAACAACAATGTGCTGTAAACGCGATTTAAACGCGGTTTACGGGCATTCGCCGTGCATGCGTTTTTTAGGTTTTGACTGCGTGGTAAATTTGACTTTAACTTTAATTTTTTTAACTATCTATCAACTTTTTTTTGAAGGGAGTGTGCTGTATGAAAGGATTTTGCTTTAGGATGATGTTGTTGGCGGTGGCGGCGGTGTTGGCGGGAACGGGGATGGCGGGGGCGCAGACTTGGAAGTGCGGAAGTTATTCCTATCCGGATAGAATTACGGCGACGTTGGTTGGTAAGACGATGACAATGATTTGTACGTGGGAGGGGGGTGCTGACTTGGGAGATTGCGCAGGTGAAGTACGGTGGGAAAACGCAATTAACTCTGTTGATACTTTGCTTATTAGTGGTGAAGGTTCGATTGGTGCGGATCCTAATTGGTTTGATCAATTTAAGAATCTGAAATGGATTGATATCGAAAAATCTGTAGGCTATCACGCGGGGAGCTATACCAATTATAGTATGATTTCTATTGATGGAATTTTGTACAGTGATGACTCGTCTCACATTTGGCGATATCCGCGAGGAAGAATAGGTGCGTACACCGTTCCCAACGGCGTGACTTCTATCGGCAGTGAAACCAACGGATATTCCAGTAACAAAGGTGCGTTTGAGGGTTGTACCGGTCTGACATCAATCAACATTCCTAACAGCGTGACTTCTATCGGGAGTGCGTTTATGGGATGTACCGGCCTGATATCAATCAACATTCCAAAAAGTGTGAAATCTATTGGTTCGCATTGTTTTGACGGTTGCACAAACTTAGCGTCCGTCTTACTTCCCGACAGCATGAGCGGAGGAATAGGGGACAATACGTTTCGCAATTGTTCGAGCCTGAAGTCAATAACTATTCCAAAAGGCGTGAAGACAATCGGTTGGGGAGCATTTGAGAATTGTACGCAATTATCGTCTATCGTCATTCCTAAAAGCGTGACGGATACAAAAGCGGACTCAACAGTTAAGAATGGTAGACTACCAGCTGCATTTTCCGCTTGTACGAGCCTAACATCGATTGTGTTGGGTAACGGAAGCGCGGTCAAGCTAGGGCACAGCACATACGGAATACCATTTGACAAACTCAGCAAACTTGAGTTCTTGGCTGTAGACAGCGGGAATATCTTCTGGTATTCGGTTTGTCCAAACTTGACCAAGTTAATTCTCGGCAACGGAGTAAAAACTATCGGCACAGAAGCATTTAAAGGCAGCACGAAATTATCAACTTTAAGTATTCCCAACACTGTCGATACTATCGGCCCCAGGGCTTTTTCCGGTTGCACCCGTTTAACGTCCGTAACAATCGGCGCGGGCGTTAAGTCTATCGGCAGTCAGGCGTTTAAGGATTGCGCAGGTCTTATGTCTCTGACAAGCCTCGCTTCCGACCCGCCCAAATTGTTTATTCCCCAAAACTCAAGTCAAGCCCAATCCGCAACATTTTACGGCGTAGACAAATCCCTCTGCAAGTTATCCGTAGAGCAGTTCAACATCGGCCCGTACCGAGCCGCCGACGGTTGGAAAGAGTTTACGAACATAGAGGCGATTCAGTTTGCGTCCGTCCCCGTAGTAGACATCTCGGGCGCGCCCGTGTCGTTCCGCGTAGGCGCGTCTCTCCCGCTGACCGCCACTGTAGTCCCCGCCAACGCGACGAACAAGGCGATAACGTGGAGCGTTGTTGAGACGGGTCAGACGGGCGCGGAGATAAGCGGCGGGTCGTTGAGCGCGTCTGCTCCCGGCACGGTTGTAGTGCGTGCGGCGATCCCGAGCGGCGCGATAACGGGCGTTGATTTCGAGCGATACTTTTTCATAACGGCGGAGCCGTCGGAGGATAGCGCGGCGGTGTCGGTGTCGTCGCGCGACCGAGTGATACCGTCTGCGGTTACTGCGGGGGTGTCTGCGGTTGCGCCGGTATCGAGGTTGTCTGCGGAGTTCGCGGCGGGTCCGAATCCCGTAGGGGCGTTGCGCGCAACGCCCCTACAATTTTTCTATAGCGGAGCGGCGATAAAGAGCGCGGCGCTTTACGTCTATGACGCTTCCGGTAATATAGTGAAGAGGATTAGCGTAAGCGACAAGGCGTCGGTAGGCGTTCAATCAAAGCGTCATGTAGGTTCGTGGGATTTGAAAGACAAGAAAGGGCGTACGGTGTCTGCCGGTACGTATTTGTTGAAGGGAGCGGTGAAGACGAGAGACGGCAAGAGCGAGAAGGTGTCGGCGGTCGTCGGTGTGAGGTAACGGTGTCGGCGGCTATAGGGGCGGGGTTTGCCCGCCCCCTCCGGCCACCGCGTCCCTGGCTAGCTTGTTTAGCGTAGTCGCAACCCAGAAATATCCCCACGGCTCCCCCCAAAAACTCATTGTCAAAATGATAACAAAAAAACGAAAAAAAACAATGAAAATTAACACAATTGTCATATAAGCGCGATATATGTTTATAGCGTCATTTATGTCATATTATTTCACAGCGGGGTACCCTGATAAGACGGCGGTCTTTTTGGCGGGGCCGCGCCGTTTGACAGGAGGGGAGTATGGCGCTATTGGAATCAAAAAAGGAGTCTCGTTTGATGTCGGCCGTATTGCCGGTGTTGGCGGTATTGGTATTGGCCTTGTTATGCGGGTGTTCGGAGAAGGATAGCCATGCCGTCGGCGGGGGCGGGGCGGCGGATGTCTATGAATCGACGTCACTTTTGGGCGGGGTATCGTCGGCGTATTGGGCGGTGGACAGGATTGATGAAGGCGCCGCCGGAGGGGACGGTATCGCCGTTCTGGAGGATTTGGAGACGTTGCGGACGGAGGAATGGTCAATGAAAGATCTGCCCGCAGGCGTCATGGAGGGGCAAGTATTGACAGACGACGGGGGGTTACGGATAGATTTTGAGGAGACGGCTGTGAGGGCGGCGCGGATCAGGGAGCGCTTTGAGCGGCTTAAGGCGAATTAGCGGCAGGGCCGTCAGTTAAGGACTTTAATTTTAAAAACTTTGAATTTGACTTTCCGGCTCTCAATTAATGTATTTTCTTGTAATGGTCAAATTAACAAAAAGAATCATATTCGCCGTTCTGTCGCTCTCCTTGATCATAACAGCGGCAGCGGCAGCCGCGCCCTTGGCTTCAAACGAGATCCGCGTCCACTACATCGACGTGGGCCAGGGCGACGCCATCCTCATACAATCCGCCCAAAACGCCGTACTCATAGACGGCGGCGACACGAAGGCGCACCAGGCGCTCATCGACTATCTGCGATCCGCGGAGGTAAAGGATATAGATTATGTGATAGCGACCCACCCGCACGCTGACCACATCGGCGGCCTTCCCCGGGTGGTAAAGCAGTTCGGGGTGAGGGGCGTCATCATGCCGGACGTAGTGCACACCTCCGGCACATTCGAAAAGCTCATCGCAGCCATAGAGAAGAAGGGCATCAGGATCACCGTGCCTAAAGTTGGCGACGCGTTCGCCGCCGGGATAATCAAGTTCACCGTCCTCGCGCCGGGGAAGAAGTTCAAGGATCTCAATAATATGTCGGTGGTGGTGCGTATGGCGCACGGCGAGACCTCCTTTTTATTCACGGGCGACGCGGAAGACAAGTCGGAGAATGAGATGCTTAAGAGCCGGCAGCCTCTCCGGGCGGACGTGCTCAAGGTCGGCCACCACGGGAGCCGCACATCAACGACGGAAGATTTTTTGGACGCCGTGAGGCCGTCGGTCGCGGTCATCTCCTGCGGCAATGACAACTCCTACAACCATCCCAACAAGGAAACGTTAATGAAGCTCGGCAGGCCGGAGCGGAATATCGCGCTGTTTCGGACGGATGCGGACGGGACGGTGGTCATAACCACGGACGGGCGGAAGATAACGCTGCCGGTCAAGAAGAAGGGGAAGGGGTAGCCGGCGATGCAATGGGTGATAGACAGGATTGAGGGCGGCATAGCCGTGTTGGAGAGCGCGGAGACGGATGAGACGGTTGAGCGCCCCAAGAAGGAGCTGCCCAAGGGGGCCAAGGAGGGGCAGGTGCTGACGGACGGCGGGTCCGCCGGGGGGGCGTTGCGGATAGACCAGGAGGAGACGGCGGCGCGGTCGGCGCGGATCAGGGAGAGGTTTGAGCGGCTGAAAGGGGGCGCGCGTTAAGTTCCTCTTGATAATTAAGCGGTCACAATTGTATAATTATCTATACGGATTGCCTGTGGGTTGATTGATATTAGTATTGATATAGGTACGGTTTAAACACAATAAAACAAGTCTCAGATTGGGGGAGCGTATGAAATGTCGGACAGTGTTGGGGGCGTTTTTTGCCGTCGCCGCGGTGTCGGTGGTGTTTGCCGGATTTGGGTGCGGTAGCAAGGGTGAAGGGCAGCGCGGCGCGAAGGCGGTCGGGGAGAGCGCCGTTGCCGCAAAGGGTGTTGGTCCAAATACGGCAAAGGGCGTTTTCGCCAAGGATGAGTTTACCGGCAAGACCTTAGCGATCTTGAGAGGCTCGTCTTTCGACTCGGTGGCGCGGGCGCGGGTGGGCGCTGGGAATTACAAGTACTTCGACACCCCGGCGATGAGCGTGGAGGCGGTGCTTTCGGGCGCGGTTGACGCGACGGTGGCCGAAGAGCCGGTGGCGCGGAAGTTCGCGTCGCAGAACCCGGAGAATCTTGTGGTGCTCTACCCGCCCATAGACATTGAGAACTATGCCCCCATATTCCCCAAGAAGGACGGGGGTAAGATGGTCGGCGATTTCAACGCTTTTCTGGCTAAGATACGGGAGGACGGAACCGCCGACGACATGATAAAGCGCTGGATAGACACGCCGGACTCGCCGCCGATGCCGGACATCGAGCTTAAAAATCCCAAGAAGAGGGTGCTCAAGTTCGCCACATCCGACTGCGACCCGCCTTTCTCGCTCAAAGACGCAAACGGTAAGATAGTGGGCTTTGACGTGGAGATGGCGGCGCGCTTCGCCCAATCTATAGGTTGCGGCCTTGAGGTGAAAGTGATGGAATTTGCGGATATTATCCCGTCCGTCGCGGCGGGCACGGTGGACTTCGCGGCCAACGTTATCACCATAACCGAAGAGCGGAAGACTTTGGTGGACTTTTCGGAGCCGGTTTACTACGGCGGGACGGTTGTGCTTGCCAGGAAGTAGGTTTTTCTTCGCAAGGGCTGGAAAGACTTCCAGCCCCTGCGCATCATCGATATCAAATCTTTATTTCGAATCCTGTACCGAGTCCGAAACACTCGATCTTCGCGCCGCTTTGGGCTATTATTTTTTTTGCGTCGTCTACAATGGTGTCCATCTGGTCGTCTGTACGCCTGGTGTTTATGTGGAACAGGCCGAGTCTTTTGACGTCGGCGGCGACGGCGAGTTTGATCGCGTCGGAGTATTTGGAGTGCCCCCACGATTCATAGCGTTTGTAATCTTCGTCTGTGTACTCCGCGTCGTGTATCAGGAGGTCGGCCTTGGCGCAGAATGACTCGAAGTAGTCGGCGTCGAAGCCTGGTTTGCCGTATTCTAGCTCGTTGTCGGTTATGAAGACAAGGGCCTTTCCCCGCTCCTCTATGCGGTAGCCGCAGCCGCCGTTCGGGTGGTTTAGGCGTATTGGGGTGAAGTTCAGCGTGCCGATCTTGAACGGCGCGGCCGTGACCTCGTTGAATGTGATTTCGGATGGCAGGGCGCTGAAGTCTACCGGGAAGTAGGGGGTGCGCATCAGCTTGCGTATGGCGGTCTCGAGCGAGTCGTTGGCGCAGGGGCATCCGTAAACGTTCAAGGTGGTATGCTCGTCGAAGATCGGCGCGAAGTACGGGAAGCCCATTATGTGGTCGAGGTGGGCGTGGGTGCAGACCAGGTGCACCGCCTTTTTGTGCGCCGTTGAGGCGAAGTGAGTGCCGAAAGCGCGTATTCCGGTCCCGGCGTCGAGAACCACCAAGTCGCCCTTGTCGGATTCAATCTCAAGGCAGCTGGTGTCCCCCCCGTAGCGCATAAACTCCATCCCGCTAACCGGAAAAGAACCGCGGCTGCCCCAACAGTGTATACGCATAGCATTACCGTCTTTTTTTCGTAGTGGCGAAGACACGACAACACAGGCCGGGATAGTATCCCGACTTTAATTCAATAAAGTAATATAATATAATGATAAGGGGGGGTGGAAAAAATATTTAATAAAAAATTTTGCGCTAAGCCCTTGTTTTTTTCCCCAAGCGGTTTAATGTAATATTCTATACACGGGATTTGTAAAGAGCGTGTAAGGATCGTGTATTGGCGTTTTACTTTAAAGACTTTGTCCTTGACTTCCCTCCGCGCAAAAACTATTTTCCGTACATAATGCCGACAAATCCTAATCCTAATCCGCAGAATCCTCTGATAGTGCAGAGCGACAGCGCCCTGCTATTGGAGGTGAACAACCCGCTCTTCCCGGAGGCGCGCAACGCCGTGAGCCAGTTTGCGCACTTGGACAAGAGTCCGGAGTATATCCATACCTACTCCATAACCCCGCTTTCTTTATGGAACGCCGCGGCGCTCGGCCTCACCGCCGCCGACGTTGAGGAGCGGCTGGCGCGTTATTCCAAGTACCCGCTGCCGCGCAACGTCGTGGACGGCGTCAAGGAACTGATGGGGCGCTTCGGCAAGCTGACGCTCGAGAGCGGCGACGGCGGGGGGCTTGTCCTGCGCTCGGCGGACGCTGAGATGCTCGGGCAGCTGTGCCGGCATCCGCAGGTCGCGCCGCTTGTCGGTAAGTTCAACGCCGAGGGCAGCGTGCCGGTCCCGCCGCGGTACCGCGGGCTGATCAAGCAGGCGCTGATAGGGCTGGGTTATCCGGCGCACGACCTGGCGGGCTACGTCGACGGCGACCCCTACGAGGTCTCGTTGCGTGAGACCGCTCTTTCCGGCGCGCCCTTTGCCGTTCGCGAGTACCAGCGGCAGGCGGCGGAGAGCTTTGTGGGCAGCGTGCGGGCGCCGGGCGGCAGCGGGGTGGTCGTCCTGCCCTGCGGCGCCGGTAAGACCGTCGTCGGGATATTCGCGATGAGTTTGCTCAAGCGCCGGACGCTGATATTGGTCACAAACGTAACCGCCGCGCACCAGTGGAAGCGGGAGATACTAGACAAGACGACGTTGCGCGAGGATGAGGTGGGGGAGTACAGCGGGGACGTGAAAGAGGTGAGGCCCGTAACGCTGGCCACATATCAGATACTCACCTACCGCAAGTCCAAGGAGGGCGCATTCCTGCACTACGACATCTTCAACTCGCAGAACTGGGGGCTTATAATATACGACGAGGTGCACCTGCTGCCCGCCCCCGTTTTCAAGTTCACCGCCGACATACAGGCGCGCCGCCGCTTGGGGCTGACAGCCACGCTCATCAGGGAGGACGGGCTGGAAAACGACGTCTTCACGCTCATCGGCCCCAAGAAATTCGACGTCCCGTGGAAGGATTTGGAGCGGCAGGGTTGGATAGCCACGGCCAAGTGCGTGGAGGTGCGCGTTGACCTGCCGCCGTCGGAGAAGATGCGCTACCTGTCGCTAACGCCTCGCCAGCAGATAAGGCTTGCCTACGAGAACCCCGGCAAACTCGCCGCCGCCAAGGACATAGTCGATAATCACAAGGGCGACAACATACTGATCATAGGCCAGTACATAACGCAGCTGGAGATGTTCGCCCAGGAGCTTTCCGCGCCGATAATCACGGGGGCGACGGCCAACAAGCGCCGCGACGAACTGTACAGGCAGTTCAGAGACGGCGAGATCAAAGTGCTGGTGCTGTCGAAAGTCGGGAACTTCGCCATAGACCTCCCCGACGCCAACGTGGCCATACAGATATCCGGTTCCTTCGGCTCAAGACAGGAAGAGGCGCAGCGCCTCGGGCGGATTTTGCGCCCCAAGAAGCGCGGGGAGCAGGCGGTTTTTTATTCTATAGTGACGAGAGAGTCGAAAGAGTTGGACTTTGCCATGAATAGGCAGTTGTTTTTGACGGAGCAGGGGTACTCTTATGATATTAGGTATTGCGAGGTAACAAAAGATTAAATTCTTTAAAAGCTTTAAAATCAAATTCTTTTAAATCTTTTTTAGACGAAGCCTTCGGCTTCATAGATAAATGCGGGGCTAAACCCCGCATTTTCAGTCAAAATCAAAATCAAAATCAAAACGCAAATCACTCACTCTCCACGTCCTTAATCCGATAATACTGTTTCAAAACCTTTTCGTAGTACCGCATAGGCAACGGTTCTTTATTTACCAGCGCCGCCCGGACTGTCGCCGGCCCTAGGTTGTACGCCAGTATTCCGTGTTTGAAGCTTTTGAACTGCGTGATCAGCGTCACGAGGTACGCCGTTCCAAGCACCATGTTTATCTCCGGATCCATCAGGTCTTCTCTATTGATTTTCCCCATGCCCAGCGTTTTCGCGATATGCGACGCCGTCTCGTATTTGATTTGCATGATTCCCAAGGCGCCGCTCAGATTTCCTCCGCGGTAGCGTCCCAGGGCTTGCGGGTCGAACTTGCTCTCCACGGCTATCACCGCCAGCAGCAGTTCGGGGCTGTAGCCGTATTGGGTGCTGTTTTGGTGGATAAGCTCTGCGAGGCGGTATCTCGCCTCCGGCGTTATGCGATGTCCGGCGATCTCGCCGAGCAGCCGCCCCAGCCGCTCCTTCTCCCGCATAACCGCCAGCGAGTGCAAGGTGTTGACCCGATCCGCTTTCATGGCGGCGAGGTCGTTGTTTTGCGATTGGATGGTGAACTCGTTCTTCAAAATTATTAAGGATACGGAGAGCAACGGTATCAATAGGGCGCATAGGAGCGCGATGCTCGCCAGCTCGGATATCCAGATGTTCCTGCCCGCAAAGACAATGTTAGGTTGACGGGGTCTCTCGGCGGGCTGTTGGTCGCTCTGTTGTTCGTTCTCTTCCATGATCAGTTGATTCCCAAAATGTTTTTTGTCTCTTTAATCCTATAATACTTAATAATCCTACGAATCTTAATCCTCTTTTACTTCTTATCCGGAACTTCCTTTATTATCCCCAGCTGCTCCAACGGACGCAGCCTGTCTTGCATTTTCTCCAGGTCTATCTCCGCCGCGGCTTTCCACTGGCCCAGATCCAATATCTCCGTGTGTTGTTGCTGGATACGTTGGTTTTGCATGTTGATTATGTACAGTAGCGTCAGGAACCAACCGCATAGGATCACTAAGCCGAACAGCGCCACCGGGTACGAGATGCGAAAGCCGGTCTTGCGTGTCAGAGCCTTGCCGCTTCGCTTTAGAAAATCAAAGATCGTGCTGCCCTTAGACAGCGAGTCGGCGTCCGGGAAGATTGAAACTAAGTTTAGGTACGGCAGGAAGGCGCGGTACATTACGTCGTTTTTGAAGATGAGTTTGAGGTCGCCGTCCTTGCCTTTGAGCGAGCTTTGCAACGCCAAGAACATCGGTGCCACCTCGTCGCCTATTTCCGTTATTCCCTCCATGTCTACTATGAACGAGCGGCAGCCGTCGTTGACAAGCGGCAAAAACTTGTCGCGGAGCACGGGGGCTTGCTCGTCATGGAACTCGCCGGAGAGGGTTAGCCAGACGGAGCCGTTGCGGGTCTCTAACTGGATGTCGAGGGATTCGGAGCGGATCATATATTTAGGTTCCTTTTTTTAAAGTCAAAGCCAAAATCTTTATCACATAGCATCTTCAATCCCCCCTCTCATCCTTATCTTCCTAAAACATATACGGCCTGTGAACGACTGCGTTGAATTCGGTTCTATCTCCGTTTGGCTCGTTATCATTAACGTTGCGCCGTGTGCGCCTTTTGATAGTGTCGGTACGTTTGATTTTGTTGATACGGGCTTTTTTGTCGATACGGTTTTCTCAACCGCGTCTTGGGTGAATAGCCACAAGTTTACTTTTTTCTGCGTGACGAATTCCAATCTTACCCCGGCTTCCTCGTCGTCGATTTCCCAATCTGTCAAATCATTGGCTATTATGGGATTGTCCGCGTTGATGTCGAATTTTCGTTTGCCCGCTTTCAGTTCGGTTTGCAGCGTGGGGACTCCGGGCAGGGAGAGCGGGATTTCTATGGCGAAGGTGAAGGCGTATGTGACCGTGGTCGGGTTGCCTAATTTATAGCTGTAGGAGAGCACGGCGTTGTCTTTTTCAAGGCTGAAGACCTTGTCGAACGTCAGCGGGTTGTTGCGGCCCTCTTGTGTGAAAGCGCCCGCGGCGTTTAGGAGTATCCGCACGCCGCCTGGGGAGCCTTTGAAGCTGTACTCCATAGGCAGGCGGTGGAAGTTTCCGCAGTCCGCTATTTTTCCGCTTATATAATCTTCGTATGCGGGAGAGCCGATGAATATCTTGTCGCCGAAGGCCAAGCGGCTCTCTAGCGGGTCTATGGCTTCGGGGCTTTGGCGTGTGGCCGGGTTGTAGGCGGCGCAGGCGTTGAACGACCTGTCCAAGTAGTCAAGCTCGTATATCTGGCCCCCGTTCTTGTGGTCTATGTAGAGTTTCAGGGCGCGGTTCGCCATCACCACGCTCTTGTTGCCGTTGCGCAAAAACTCCGACAGGCGGATTACGCCGCCGCGCGCGCCCCTTCGCTCGTAGAGTTCGCTCTCTATGTCTATCAGCCGTCCGTAGGTCCAAAGCCTGTCCGGCATGAAGACGAAGCCCGACTCCGTATTCGGCAGGAAGCGGTTGATGTCTTGCGCGAAAAACAGGTCATGTTTGAGTCTGGCGGCCACACGCGCGTCCTTGAGCGCGGCTACGCTGTCGCCGACGTCCATCAGTTTGCGCTGCATGACGCTTATCTGGTCGTAGCAGTGCAGGTAGTTCATGAAGTAGGGCGTCGCGGGGGCGTCGCCGGGCGGGACCAGGCCGGACGGGAAGTAGTGCAGACCGAGCGGCGGGGCGTCGCCCACGACGTCTTGGAAGCGCATGGGTTGCAGTTCGAGGATGCGCTTGTCGATCTCCGCGGCGGTGCGTTCCAGCCATGAGCGCTGCCGGTCGTCGACGCCGAGGCCGTCGCCGCGCCGGACCCTGTGCCGCTTCCCGCCGCTTTGGTCGCCTGCCGCCCCGGCCCGCTCGTCGTTGTCCGGATTCGAGTCCGGGGATTCCAGCGAGTACATATATTTCAATATTAATATGCGTGACGCGCCGTCGGGGGCGCCGCCGGCCGGAAGCTCCCCTTTGACCCACTCCGCAAGGTCTTGGGGCGCGTTGCGGCGGTGGTAGGAGCGCACCGGAAAGACCGCCATGGAGTTGCCCGTGGACTCGGTGATCCAATACCCCGCGCCGCGTTTGTCCCCGCCCTCCGCCAAGAGCGCGCTCGAAACAACCGCGTACCTCAGCCCCGCCCCGTAAAGCATGTCTATGTACGACGGCTCCCAGTTGGAAAAAGGCGGGACAAAGCCGCCGGGCGCCTCTCCGGTCAGTTCCGAAAAGACCCGCACCCCGAGCGCGATGTTCTCGTTAGTGAGCCACAGCGGCGAAAAACTGAGGAAAGGCTCCGTGTACCCCATGCAGAGCCACTCGACGGCGCCGCGCTTGGCCGTGTCCGCAAGGGGGGCGCGGAGGCGCTTGTCGACGCACTCAAGCATGTACCCGGGCAGCGCGACGTTGAACCGCAGACGCGGATACGCGGCGCACACGCCCAGCAACGCCCCCACAAACCGGTTGACGGAGGCGGCAAGCTCCTTCTTGGGCATCAAGCGGTTCTTGTAGGGCTGCAACAGCACTATTATTCGGTCTCTTATCATCGTATTATAGAAATTAATTCAACATCACCGCCAAAATCAACAATAACATCAAAATATCCCTTGACATCCATTATACGGTTATTTATTTTTCTATATTGGCTGATTCTTGAAAATTTAACAATAATACAAAAAAGGTTGAAAATATCGGAAGTAAAATGTTATCCTTATATAGAATGTCTTGCGAAAATATAGGTGTTGATTTTAATTTTTATATAACATAAACCTTTAAACACAAGTTATCGGAGGACTTCACAATGGCTAAGAAGTACGTGTACTCTTTTGGTCCCGGCAAAGCCGACGGCAAGGCCGAGATGAAGAATCTGTTGGGTGGCAAGGGCGCTAACCTTGCCGAGATGTGTAATCTGGGGCTTCCCGTCCCGGCGGGTTTCACGATCACGACGGAGTGTTGCACCGACTACTTCGCCAACAAAATGAAGTTCCCGCCGGAGCTTATGGGCCAGGTCGACAAGGCGCTCAAGGCGGTCGAAAAGACCATGGGGATGAAGTTCGGCGACCCCCAAAACCCCCTGCTCGTCTCATGCCGCTCCGGAGCCCGTATGTCTATGCCGGGCATGATGGAAACCGTCCTGAACGTCGGCCTCTGCCCCAAGACCATACCGGGCCTCGTCGCAAAGACCAAAAACGAGCGCTTCGTCTACGACTCTTACCGCCGCCTTATGATGATGTACTCCGACGTCGTTATGGAGAAGGCCGAGGGCATTGAACCCAAGGACGACAACGGCATCCGCAAGCAGCTTGAGGGCATTATGGACGAACTCAAGCACAAAAAGGGATACAAGAGCGACACCGACATGAACGTCGCCGACCTCAAGGAACTCTGCGAGAAGTTTAAAGTGCGTATCAAAGAGGTGCTCAAGTCCTCTTTCCCCGACGATCCCATGGAACAGCTCAAGGGCGGCATCGGCGCCGTGTTCAAGAGCTGGAACGGCAAACGCGCCATAGCCTACCGCAACATTGAGGGCATCCCCCACGAGTGGGGCACCGCCACCAACGTCCAGGCCATGGTCTTCGGCAACATGGGCGAGAGTTCCGCCACCGGCGTGGCCTTTACGCGCAACCCGGCCAACGGCGAGAAGAAGTTCTTCGGCGAGTACTTGGTCAACGCCCAGGGCGAAGACGTCGTCGCCGGCATCCGTACGCCCGCGCCCATCAACGAGTCCACGAAGAGCGAGCACACCGCTCACCTCAAGTCGCTCGAGAAGGAGATGCCCGAGGCCTACAAGAAGCTCGACGACATCCAAAAGAAACTCGAGAAGCACTACAGGAATATGCAAGACCTTGAATTCACCATCCAAGAGGGCAAACTCTGGATGTTGCAGACCCGCGACGGCAAGCGCACCGGATTGGCCGCCCTCAACATGGCTATGGACATGCTTGAGGAGAAGTTGATCGACGTGGAGACGGCGCTCTTACGTGTCAAACCGGCTCAGCTCGACGAGCTACTCCACCCGGTCATCGATCCCGTTGCCGAGAAGAAGGCCGCGGTACTCGGCAAGGGCCTGCCCGCCGGTCCCGGCGGCGCCTACGGCGCGATCGTCTTCTCCGCGGACGATGCCGTGGACTGGGTCAAGAACGGCAAGGCGAACCATGTCATTCTGGTTCGTGAGGAGACCAACCCCGAAGACATCGAGGGTATGCGCGCCGCTCAGGGCATCCTCACCGCCCGCGGCGGTATGACCAGCCACGCCGCTCTCGTAGCCCGCGGCTGGGGCAAGTGCTGCATCGTCGGCGCCGCCGATTTCCACATCGACGCCAGGGCCAAGACCATCACCGTTAAGGGCAAGACGCTCAAAGAGGGCGAGGTCGTAACCCTCAACGGCACCAAGGGCAGCGTCTACGAGGGCGCGCTCCCCATGATCGACGCGACCGAGAACCCGCGCTTCCAGAGCTTCCTCAAGCTCGCCGACAAGTACAAGTCTATGAAGGTGCGCGCCAACGCCGACACCCCCTCCGACGCGAAGGTCGCCCGCAGTTTCGGCGCCGAGGGTATCGGCCTCTTCCGCACCGAGCACATGTTCTACGGCGAGGGCAGCGACGAGCCGTTAAGCTATCTGCGCCAGATGATCCTCTCCAAGAACGTCGGGGAGCGCCGCGCCGCCTTAGATAAGCTCTTCCCCTTCGTGAAGCGCGACATCAAGGCGACGATGCACGCGATGGCCGGCTTCCCGGTTACCATCCGCCTCTTGGACCCGCCGTTGCACGAGTTCGTGCCGGAGCGCCAGGAACTGCAGAGCGACTTGGCCAAAAAATTGGGTATCACGCCCGTTGAGGTCAGCAATCGCGGCAAGAGCCTCGAGGAGGTCAACCCGATGCTCGGCCACCGCGGCGTCCGCCTCGGCGTCACCTACCCGGAGCTAACCGAGATGCAGGTGCGCGCCATACTCGAAGCCGCCGCCGAGCTGAGCAAGGAGGGGACCAAGGTCACGCCGGAGATCATGATCCCGGTAACCTGCACCCCCAAAGAGCTTGCCCACCAGAAGGTCATCGTGGACAAGGTCGCCGACGAGGTCAAGAAGAAGTACGAGCTTAAAAACTTCGAGTACCTCTACGGCACGATGATAGAGATCCCCCGCGCGGCGCTGCTCGCCAACGAGATGGCCACCGTCGCGGAGTTCTTCTCCTTCGGCACCAACGACCTGACGCAGATGGGCTTCGGCTTCAGCCGCGACGACATCGGCGCCTTCATGGGCGACTACCTGGACAAGAAGCTCCTGCCCGAAGACCCGTTCCTCAGCATCGACCAGTCCGGTATCGGCCAGTTGGTGCGCTACGGCGTTGAGCGCGGCCGCTCGGTCAGGGAAAAGCTCAAAGTAGGCGTCTGCGGCGAGCACGGCGGCGACCCCGCGTCCGTGGAGTTCTTCTACGGCCTCGGCTTGAACTACGTGAGCTGCTCACCCTTCCGCGTTCCCATCGCCCGCCTCGCCTCCGCCCACGCGGAGATAAAGGCCAAGAGGGCCGCGAAGTCCCCCGCCAAAAAGTCGGCTTCCGCAAAGAAGTCCGGCAAGAAAGCGGAGAAGAAGGCTGAGAAGAAAGCCGAGAAGAAAGCGGCAAAACCGGCGGCCCCCAAAAAGGCCCCGGCCAAAAAAGCCGCGAAGAAGAGCGGCGCGAAGAAGAAGTAAGCGCCGGTATTTTGATGTCAACGCAGGGGCGGGTTTTAAACCCGCCCTTTTCTATTAAGTCAAATTCTTTTTAAGACGAAGCCTTCGGCTTCATAGATAAATGCGGGGCTAAACCCCGCATTTTCAATCAAAATCAAAGTCAAAGTCACAAAAAAAAGGTTTTTTTTCTTTTGACTTTGACTGAAGTTCGGGGGTTTAGCCCCCGAACTATCTATGGAAGGCGTAGCCTTCCGTCTAAAAAAGAATTTGATTTTAAGTGGTAGTTACCCACTTGAAATAGCGAAGAACCAGATATTATTATATCAACGTGGAATAATTTTTTTAAAGGGGGTAAAAATGCTCGATAAAAAAATCAATATATCCTTTGACGAAGATAACCTGCTTCTCTGCGCCGAAAATAAAGAGGTTTACGCGCAACCTTTGAGCGATTACCCGAGATTAAATAGGGCGACAAGCGAGCAAAGGGCAAAATGGAAGCTGTCCAACATCGGTATTCACTGGGAGGAGATTGACGAGGACGTGAGTTTCGAGAGTTTTTTTTATGAAAAAGACGATCCATTGGTGGTTAGGGCGGTTCTGTAATGATCCCCTTCGACCTGCACGTTCACACAATATTCAGCCAGTGCGGTATCCACACCGCTCTGGAAATACTCGCCCGCGCCAATGAACTCGGTATGAAAGGCATAGCGATAACCGACCACGGCCCCGCTCTCCCCGACGAACGCATCAACAGCCCGTTCTTTGAGCGCTTCAAGTCGCCGTACACTAATTTCATATTTCTGAAAGGCATGGAGTGCAATTTGGTCGACGCCAACGGCAAGATCGACATCCCGCTGCGGTTCAAGAAATGTATGGACGTGGTGCTCTTAGGCATCCACCCCAATACGCCTATGGGCCAAGGCATATCGGCTTATACAAATATGCTGATCGCCGCGATAGAGAAAAACCCGTGCGTAGACATAATAACCCATCCCAACGACCCGAATTACCCCGTTGATTACAAACGCCTGGCCCAAGCCGCCAAAGCCAAAGGCGTCGCCTTAGAGCTAAACAATTCAAAAATCCTATACGCCAGGGCGGAGGCGCAAAGCGCGGCGGATTTAGTGACCGCCTGCCGGGATGAAGGCTGCAAAATGGCGGTGAACAGCGATACCCACGCGATTCATGAACTGGGGTTGGACGATTCCGTTAGACCGATTTTACAGTCGGCGGGGTTTCCGGAGGGGTTGATTATCAATAGGGATGAGGCGTCTACGATGGAATTTATTGATTCCAGGCGGAAGAATAAAAATGTCTGAACTAGGATTTTTAGGATCATTAAAACAGATTATAGTATTAAAGTCAACGTCAAAAGACTGGATTGCTTCGCTACGCTCGCAATGACGTCATTGCGAGGAGCGGAGCGACGAAGCACCGTGTTTATCGCGGCGAAGCCAATCCAGAAAAACAGATTATATGATTTAAAGACAATGACGCTATCTCACTACCACCCGCGCCATCCTACTAACCCCGTCCAACTTCACCCGTGCCACATACATCCCCTGCGGCAAATCACCCAGTTTGATTACGTAGCTCCCCGTATTTAAGGCGTACTTTCTCACCACGTTTCCGGTTAGCGAGACAACCAACACTTCGGCCTTATTATTCGCGGTTACGGACAAACCGTTGTTTACCACTCTCAACCCGACATTATACTGCTGCGGCCGCGCCGACGGCGCTGTCGCCGTCGGACTCGGATAGTCGGGGATGTCTTTTGTGGTGTCGATGTTCATCTTGTTCAATTCGTCGTCGAAGAATTGAATCCTGTTGCCCCACCACGTCTTTAGCTTGGAGATTTCGTTATTGTACGCCTGCAAATTTCCCAGCACAATCGGCGCCATGCCGGAAAATCCGCCGGCTCCCCTTTTGCAAGTATTTGTATTATTGTCATTGCAGGTTTTGTTGTTGCCGAGTTGAAGCTCGAAATTCTTCACCACGGAACCCTGCACCGTGTTGGCTATGGAATCTATAAACTTAGGCATCGCCTGAAAATCCGGCTTATACTTAATCCAGCTCTTTTTGAATTTAGCTTTAAATACGGGATCGTCAAAGAATTTCTTGTAAAACACGTGTCTCGGCATTAAAGGGGTTTTATACGTCGTATAGTGCGTCGGGAAAGAGGAATTGTCAATTCCGCCGGTCAAATCCAAGTCCCAAATCGGCCCCGCCGTAATTTTTTTGCCCTTGTCCTTGTGGAAAAAGTTTGAGGCCGGGAAGCCGACGGATTGCGACTTATTGTTAAAATCATAATTGTCCAGGAACTGCTCAAGCATGAGATACTTCGCGACGCTCTCCAAATCGATCAAATCGCGGTAGCCGTTCTCCGGAAAACCGGATTTATTGAACATCGCGCTCATAAGGCCGTTTACGTCTTTTTTCACAAAATCGTAGTCGGACAGTTTTGGCAAATCCTCCGGCGACTTTATGAATGTGTGCAATTTGGAACCCGACGGCGAGTTCGGGTAATCTGTGGCGAAATCAATCTCGTCCGGTTTGCTGGGGCAGTGGTAATCGAATTCCACAAGCCAGCCCTCTTTTTCGTCTATGTTCAACCTCCCGCTGTTCACGTGGGCTATATCCGTTATCTGGTAAATCCCCTTGTACGCGTTGTTTATATATAAGTCCACGAGCCACTGGTTGGGGGTGCCGGGAATTTTCATGCGTTTGCCCAGCTCGAACCCGACGGCGTTGAGGGCGAACGTCTGGTCGTACCAGTTGGCCAAAAGCGCCCAGCTCTTGTGCTTATGCTTCGACCCGAACATAGACTTGGCTTCGTCGAAATGTATTCTGTAAGGTTTCTTATCCCCGGCCCAAGTGGAATTGCCGCGCCCGCGGATCGAGTCCTTGTATCCCGTCACGTTGATGTTGTTCGCCGGATTGGCCGGGTCGGTCAGCGTAAGCGTCATGGGGACGTACTTGTGAACCCAGATAAGGTGGTTTTGGCAGTTGTTGGCGGTAGCCTGCCCAAACTTCGCCTCGGTCGAGGTTATTTCGACGTTGTTCTTGGTGTTGACCTCGAGCTTAGGGAGGGCCGAGAATGATTGCGCGGCTAAAATAAAGACAGCCGTGACGACGGTAATCAACTTTAATTTGTTACGTGTCATTGGGCAATTCCTTTTACGGTATTTTTTATATTAAAATCAAAATCTTTTAACGATCTTTTTTAGTAATTATAGTTTTCTGGATTGCTTCGTCGCTTCGCTCCTCGCAATGACCGTCATTGCGAGCGTAGCGAAGCAATCCAGAACCCACCCCCACGACTACCTCACCGCCACCCTTACCGTCTGCTTAACCCCGTCCAGATTCACCCTCACCAAGTACATTCCGCGCGGCAGATCGCCCAGACTGACCGCTTGATTCCCGGCGGCTAACGTCTGCTTACGCACCGCGTTGCCGGTCAGCGTGAATACCTTCATTGATACCGGGCGGTTGGCGTTGATCCTCAGGCCGTTTTTGACGACGGACAATTTGCTCGCGGGCTTGCCGCTCGGGCGCTCCGCTACCGACGTCGGGCTGTTTTGCTGGGGTATGTCCTTTGAGACGTCTATGTTCAGTTTGTTGATCTCTTGGGTGTAGAAATTCATACGGTTGTTCCACCAAGTCTTCAATTTACCGACCTCGTCCCGATACGCCTGTTTTGTCGCCGGCGCGTCCGGTGTCATGCCGCCCATGCCGGGGATACCGCCGCCGCACATCCAAGGCATTTGTGCGCAGTTAGCGCCGCCGCCGTTATTGTTATTTTGAAGGGCGAAGTTCTTCTCCACGGAGCCTTCCACAATATTCGCTATGGAGTCCATGACGCCTGTCATGGCACTGAAAGTGTTTTTATTCGCGTCCCAAGCCTTCTTCCATTTGGCCAAAAATACGGGGTCGTCGAAGAATTTCAGATAAAACGGGTGCTTGGGTTTTATGGCATAATTATAGTACTGATAGTGCTTCGGGAAATTCTGCTGAGGGTCCACGGCGGCGGCCAGATCCAAGTCCCAAAGGGGGCCCGCGACCATCATCTTGCCCTTGTCTTTGTGCATAAAATTGGAACCCGGCTTCGCCACCGTACTGCCTCCCACAGCGGTGCCCGCCGCCATAGCCTTGTTGTTGAAATCAAAATTATCCATGAACAGCTCGATCATTGTGTACTTCGCCATACTCTCCAAGTCTATTAAATCGCGGTAGCCGTTTGTGGGGAAACCCTGCGTTTGGAACATCAGCCTCGTAAGCTTGTTTAAGTCGTCCTTCACGAACTGATAACCGGATTGGTTCTTTAAACCCTCCGGCGACTTTATGAACGTATGCAACCTGGCGTCCGACGGGTTGTTCGGGTAATCCGTGTTGAAATCAATCTCATCCGCGTCGCTCGGGCAGTGGTAGTCAAACTCGACAAGCCAGCCCGCCAAGGTATCTATATCCACCCTGCCCTTATTCACTTGAACAAGATCCGTTATCTGATAGATCCCCTTGTAAGAGCCGTTTATATAAAGATCTACAAAGTAATAACCGGGAGTGCCCGGAAGCCCCAAACGCCTGCCTAACTCAAACGCGACGGCGTTCAGCGCGAAGGTCGGGTCGTACCAGTTCGCCAAAAGCGCCCAGCTCCTATGCTTTTTAGACCCGAACATGGACTTATGCTCGTTGAATTTTATTCTGTAAGGCTTTTTATCCACTTTCCACGTGGAGTTTCCGCGTCCGCGGATAGAGTCCTTGTAATCCGTTACCGTTATGTTGTTCGCCGGGTTGGCTTGGTCGGTCAGCGTCATCGTCATGGCAACGTATTTGTGGACGTTGGTATTGGTGGACTGGCAGTTGCCGGCGCCCTGCCGGTTCGCATCTTTCGCGGTTATTTCGGCGTTGTTCCGCGTGGTGACCTTAAGCTCCGGCAACGCCGCGAACGACGCCGCGGCGAAAAGCCCGACAACAATAAGCGCCATCCTGAACGCGGACTTTGAGTTTACCGTCGACATTGTCATAACAGACCTCCTATTTATTGTTATTAAAATATATACGGTGTATAAGTATTCCTATAAAAAACATTCTGGATTGACTTCGTCGCTTCGCTCCTCGCACCGTGTTTATCGCGGCGAAGCCAACTTGTTTATCTCGCCGTAAGGCAACTTGTTTATCTCGCCGTAAGGCAATGACGGTCATTGCGAGCGAAGCGAAGCTATCCAGGATATCACAGTTATTAAAAACAAACATATTATTGATACGGTTATAATATAGCGGTATCTTATAGTAATATACATAAACATTACACAAAAAACATGAAAAAAATACGTTTTTTTGGCGGCGGAATGTAAAAAAAGGGCGGCCAAAAAAGGCCGCCCCTTACATCCCATTACAAAGAGTATCATTTACCTTACGGCCACCTTAACCGTCTGCTTGACCCCGGCCGTATTCACCCGCACCAGGTACATTCCGCGCGGCAGGTCGCCCAGGCTTACGGCGTGGTTGCCGGCGGCGAGCGCTTGCTTGCGCACTACGTCGCCGGTCAGCGTGAAGACCTTCAGCGACGTCGGGTCGGCGGTGTTGATCCTCAAGCCGTTTTTGACCAGGGACAAGCTGTTACCCGCCTTGCCGAAACCGGACACTACAGACGTCGGTTTTTTGGGAGGATCAGGCGGCGGGGCGCTCTGGATGATGTCCTTGGTGGTGTCGATATTATAACTCCTCAGCTTTTGGTCGACGAAATTCAGACGGTTATTCCACCAAGTCTTCAGTTGCTGCACCTCGTTGTTAAACGTCTGCGTGGTCAAGGTGGCGGGACTCGCCATTGAGTTGTTAGCCCATCTATTGTTTCCTTTGCCCTGAATGCTGCCTTCCACTTTAGATTTTACGTTGTCTATAACGGAGCTCATGGCTTGAAAGTCGCTCTTGTACTTGATCCATGTCTTATAGTATCTGGCCTTGAACGCCGGATCATCCCAAAGTCTCCTGTAAAACGTGTGTGTGGGCGCTATCGAGTCCTGATATGTCTTGTAGTGCGCCGGATAACTGCCTGCTCCGCCAAAACCTCCGCCAAAACCGCCGCTCCGCTCTATGCCGGCGGCCAAATCGAAGTCCCAAAGCGGACCGGCCTTAATCCTTTGGGCGCTGCTGCTGTCTATCTTATAACAGTAATTCGAACCGAGCAGGTATCCGGATTGCGCCTTGCTGTTGAAATCGTGGTTGTCCAGAACCAACTGAATCAACACGTACTTGGCCCAACTATCAAAGTCAATCTTGTCGCGGTAGCCGTTGGTCGGGAAGCCGCCTTCGTTCATTTTATTGACCAAATTGTTGACATCGTTCTTCACAAAATTAAGCTGATTCGCGTCGTTAGGGTTCTTCGTGAAAGCCGTGTCGTCTAACTCCGGCGATTTTATGAAAGCCTTCATGTTGTATTGCGTGGTCGTAAAGAAAGTTTTACGCTCAGCTTCGTCGTCCGGATCATGGAAATCTAACTCAACGAGCCAGCCGCGCTTGTTTTCTTTCAGGTCAACCCTTCCCCTATGGGACTGAATTTGCTCTGTAAGCTGGTAAATACCCTTATATGTGCCGTTTATGTAAACATCCACGAACCAATACTTGTTCGTAAATTCAAGCCCCAAGCGCTTGCCAAGCTCAAAAGCCATAGCGTTCAGCGCGAAAGTCCCGTCGTACCAATTGGCGAGCAGAACCCAGCTCTTAGCCGCCGAGTCGCCGAAAAGCGCGATTCTTTCTCCGAATTTTATTTTGTACGGCTTCTTTTCCGCGCTTGCCGTAGAATTTCCGCGTACTTTAATGGAGTCGGGCTTTTGAGACCGAGTAATATTGTTAGCGGCATTGCTTTGGTCGGTAAGTTTAAATTCAGTTATTTTAACATAGGTTTTATTGGTCGCCGCCGGCATACCCGGCATCACCCAACCGCCTCCCGAGTTGTTTGATGTGCCTGGTTCAGTGTTATTCACCGTGGTGATCCTTATCTCCGGCAACGCCGCGAACGACTGAACGGCCAAGACCGCCGCCGCGATCACCGCCAGCCTGAAAGCGCTCTTTTGTACTGTCGTCGACATCATAAACCTCCCTTTATTAGTGTTATTGAAATATTTCCGCCCTATTCCGCCTATACTATAATATAATACGTCTTATCCGCGCAGAATACCAGTATTATTTTAATATAATTTAAAATATAGCTGAAGAACACCGGTTCGCGGCGTCGGCCCCACAGTAAGTATACATATTAATATACACATTTATTACACAGAAAACACGAAAAAAATACAAAAAAATTAAAAAATCACGACGACCTCGCTGTCGAACCTGTACCGTCTGACCTTGCTCTCCCCGTTCGCCGTCCTGATGATCGTCCCGAAGTTGTTTCTGAACTGGAAGGCGGAGTTTTTGGCGAATCCGAGGGTTACGCCCACTTTGATCTGGGTGTCGGTGTGGCCGCTGTCTATGTCGGCGGTGTAGAGCGCGGCTTCCGCCACGGGGACTACGCTGCGCAGGATTTTGGTGTTGACGTTTATGGGGAACTGTTCTTGCAGGCGCGCGCCGAAGAGCGCCGCCGTTCTGTTTTTGGTCAGCAATGTGTCCGGGTTGGTGCCGACCGTCACTTCCGCCTCGCTTACGCAAAACGCCGCGTCGTAGCGGAACGACAGGGAGGCGGCGAAGGTTGTCAGCAGGGTCGGCAACCGGGTCGATGTTTTAAGTTTCAGGGTATCGTTCGCGGAGTAGTGTCTGACTATCCCGGCCAGTATGAACTCCGTATTTTTGTCAGGGCGGTAGTGGGCGGAGTAGTTTTGTAGATAGGCCAGGGAGTCGATCATCGACCACGAGAAGGCCCCGATCAGGCGCAGGGCGTCGTTCAGCAGGTCGTGGCGGTAGGCGATCGTCAGGTCGTGGTCTAGGAAGCCCAGCGTTTCGAGGCCGTCGTTTATGATGGAGCTTTTGAGGAAGCAGCGTTCGTCCAGACCCGCCCGTTCCTCGAGGCCGAAGGCTTTTTTAATTATACCGGCGCGTATGGTGCCGTTGTCGATTATGTTGTACTGGGCGTAGAGTTTGTCTATGGTCACGAACGGGCCTAGCCCCAGTCCTTTGAGCAGTTCGACATCAACGTCGGTTAGGGCATAGATGCCGTCATAGGGGTCGATTGGGTATGAAAATTTCCTGACGCCGAGAGAGTCGGCGATCATTGCGCGGCCGTTCGCGTTGTATTCAAGGCCTATTTCGGCCCTCACCTTTTTGACCGGCTGCGCGGATAGCTCAAGCTCGCCCTTGGCCACGCGTTTGCTCGCCATAGCCTCGGCCTTGTCGCCCTTCTGCCTCTTGTTCTCCTTGCTGTTGAAGTCTACGCCGGCGGCGACCAGGCCGTTGTACTTTATAGTCGTGCCCTCGTCGGCGGCCGGCTTTTCCTTAGCCGGCTTTTTTTCCTTAGCCGACGGTTCGGTTACAGATACCGATTCGTCGGACTTCCCGGATTTAGATTTAGACTTGGATTTCCCCGGCTTAGACGGCTTAGAAACCTCCGCCGCCGGATCGAATTCCGCGGATTCCGCAACAGCGCCGTCTGACTTTTTCTCTGATTTAGAAGATTTCCCGGATTTTCCCGGCTTGCCTGATTTCTCCGGATTATCGGCGTCAACAGCATTTCCGTCGGCATCATCGGCGGCGGTAACGGCATTATCCGTATTAACAGGGCCGCCGGTCGAACCGTCGGCGGCGTCTTGGGCGAAAACGACCCCCGCGGCGCCTAGGGCGCAAATCGTCAGGGTCATAATTACATGTTGAAAAGTCAAAGACACCACCCCGCCGCTACGCGGCACCCCTCCGAGGAGGGGAATTAACGTCAAAAGACTTCCAGTGTCCGTACCAAGCGTCTATAGGGACGGAATCACCTTACAACGTGGCAAGGATCTTCTACTTGGTGTGTTCATTTCCCCATATTATTTTTAATCTTTTACTTTCAGCCCCTCTTATAAACTAATTTAACTTCCGCGCTGTCCGTAAGGTAGTTCATCTTCGTCACCACAACCTTGACCACGTCGTACCCGAACCTTTTTTTGATATCCTCGTGCAGTTCCGTCTTCTTGTCTTTGGCCAGCAGGGCGGTGTTGTCGTAGACCAATATCATTTGATCGGTCATGCCCATAAACGCTTTGTCGCAGATCTCCATACATACGCACAGCAACACGTCGGCCAGAAGTACGGCGAAGATCGTCAACCCGTCGGTGGCCAGCGAGTTCATCACGCCCATTATTATGGACGCGAACAGGAAGGTCATCTCGCGTATCTGTATCTGCTCCGTGCGGTAGCGCAGGATTGATAGGATGGCGAAGAGGCCGAAGGCGAAGCCGGTCTTTACCTTCACGGAGGCCAGAAGCGACGTCACCATGAAGATCAGGATATTGGAGATGAAGAAACAGAACGAGTACTCCTTTATCCTATGCTCCTTAGCGAAGATGCGGCAGATCAGGATGTAGGCGAATACGATGTTCAGGAAGAAGCGCACCGCGATCTTGGCCACGAACGTCCAGTCGCTCTCGCCGAAGAAATCCACGCCCGACATCCAATGGGGCTTGGCGGAACTTGCGGACGCGTTTGCGTTGCCTACGACTTGAGGGCCGAAAGGCGTATAAACGGTGTCCACCTTATCGGACGGGCTGAGCGTCTCGTCAATGTCTTGAGCAAGAACGACCGCCGCGCCCAAAGCGCACACAAGCGCCAGAGCCGCCAAAGCCGACCTAGAAACCATTTTCCAAAAGTTGTTCACGCCGCGCTCCTTTCAAAAGCTAAGTGTCTTATTTTGGGCAGGAAGCGGTTTTTCTTCGCCTCCCCGTGTGTTAACGATATGCCGATAGTGTACTTTGAAAATCCGCTCGGGCACTTGTGTATTGAGCGGAAGTACCCCTGGGCCACGGTCTGCTCCGGGCCGCGTTCGCGCTTCAACTCAACTATCGCCGTTTCGTGGAGCTTAAGCTCCGTGCCGCCGAAACCGTAGCCCAAGCCGAGATCGAGCGTCATCCTCTCCGCGAAACGGTTGTTCAAAAAGGTCAGGCGGTTGAAGAAGACGTGCAGCGTGGGGACGAGCTTTCCGATGTTGCCGTAGCCGTTCTTCCCGAGCAGCGCCGTAAAGCTCTCGTCGAAAACCGACAGGTCGTCGAGCGGCGGCAGGACAGGGGGTTCGGTGTTCATCGCGTCGCGGCGCTGGCGGAACTTTACGGTCTTGCCGGTGTTCAGCTTCTGCTTTATTTCATTATATATCTTCCCGTTGCTCATGTACTTCCGCGTGCGGAACTTGAAGCGCCGCGCCCGCTTGTTGTGGTGCAGGTTGAAGCAGAGCAGATCGGGCGTGTCGAAGTAGAAGGTGTTGTAGGCCTGAGCCGTTATCCCCTCTATCTCGAGCAGCGAGTAAGTGTCCTTTATGGCGTTCAGAAACCCCGGAACGCCTTCCGTTCCGAAAACGAACTTGGTGTCGTAGCGGTGCAGGAACGACACACGCGCCGCGTCTTCCAGCGTCGCCCGTTTAAAGGGCGCCAAGCAGCTTTCTATTGCGTTATCCATAGAACCCCGTTCCTCCCCCGAATTTTATACATTCAGCAATTAAACATCGCGCCCCTTGGATTGCTTCGTCGCTTTGCTCCCCGCAATGACCGGAAAGCAATCCAGGAAGTCACAAATATACCGTTATCATTAATCCAAACATATAATCCGCACTATTTAATTCCCTTGTTTGATATTGTCGGCGACTAAAGTCCCGCCCGTCTTATTGACCTTCCCGACGCAGTCTATATCCCTCTTTTGGGCCGACTTAGACTCTAGGTAGCCGCCGCTCATAGTGAGCGACCCTCCCACTTTTATGCCATGACCGTCGGCGGCGATCTTCGTGGTGCCGCCGCTTACCTTGAGGTTGCCGTCTATATTCAGCCCCTTGCCGTTCTCATTGGCCCTTGTGCACTTAATAGTAAGTATCCCCCTCTTGATCTCAACGTCCTTGTCCGCCTTGATCCCCGCGGCGGAGCTTGTGTCTTCCAACGCCGACTCCCTCGCCCCGTGCGCCTCAATGTATATGCTGTCCCTATTGTCAATGATCACGTTGCCGCGCGACCTGATCCCCTTGGAACCGCTGCCGGTGAGGGTTATGTTGATGTTCGCGGTGCCGGAGTCGTTGTTGATAATAACCCCGCCCTCTTCGCCAACTATGCCGTGACCCTTCGCGCCGGTGGTACGGATCTTGATAGTGCCGCCGGAGATGGTTACCGGCAGAGGCTTCTTGCCCTCGTTCTGGATGGCGTCGCCCTCGCACTTGATCTGCAGCAACCCGCCGTACACGTTGATCCGCTCGTTGGCGTGGATGCCGTCGTTTTTCGACTCGTAGATGATGACGCTCCCGCTCCCCTTCCCAATCTCAACGAATTCGTCAGAGACTATGGCGTGGTTGGACTTGGAACGTATCTCTATCGACCCGGTTCCGCCGAAAATGAGCGATCCCTCGGCGAAAAGCGTGCCCTTGGTCTGCACGTCGGCGGCTGCGTAGTTTGGCCCGTCGGTCAGTTTGTTGCGCCTGTCGCAACTGCCAACGAGGTGCACATCCGTCCGCTTTTTGTTCTGGAGGTTAATGGCCGGCCCGGCCGGGTTGGTGATGTCCACGCCGTTTAGATAGAGCGTGGTCCGAGAGTTCGCGTTTAATCTCAGCGAGCCGTTTTTGGCCGTTCCCGACAATATTATGTTGTATGGGATCCCGTTATTTGAATAGAAATGGCTGACGTCGAAGTAAACGTGCTCGCCCGTGATTGTTATCTTGTTACCCAAAGATGTGCCAAGCGCTCCCTTGACGGTGTCGGAGAACGCCACCTCCGGCGCGCTCCCGTTCTTGAACGTTATTACGACGTAGTTCTCAGCAAGCCCCAAATTTTCTTTGGTAAGGTCAAGCCCTCCGGCGGAGACGTTTGCCGGGCAGGCCCAAGTCGGGTCCCACGGGCCAGGCCCGTCGGAATCGACGCCGCCGTTGGAATTGCACTGGTCGCCGGTACAGGGCCGCAGCGTTATATTCTGCCGCGCGTTATTCCCCGCCGCCGGACGCAACGTGTACACGCTGTCAACGTACCCCGGCGACGATACGGTTATAGTCCAATCCCCGTTTGCCGCCTTTTTCGCCAACCCCTTGCCGGAAGACAAGTCTTCGCCCCCGAACGACACATTTACAGCCAGGTTCCCGCCGTTATGCGTAAGGCGGGACGTGAAAGCGTTGCCCTCCGCCCCCCGTACCGACAGCAGGTAAGCCCCCGCCGCGATATTCCGGCGCAAAATGTTATTTTCCGCGCTTGACGCCGACGCGTTAGAGCGCGAAATCCGCTTTCCGTTTACCGTATACAGCGATATTTCCGCGTTTTTATACGATTGCGCGGATAAGTTCACCGTAACTTTTCCGTTGCGGTTGCTGATGACTGCCGGAGCGTTCAGCCGTCTTTGCGCTCCGTTCAATATGCCGTCCGTACTCGTAATCGGCAGGCGCAATGTCGCTTCCTGATTTGCGGTTACGGAGATTTGCTTTTGCGTTTTGCCGTCGGTCGCGCTGACCGTCGCGTTGACGTTCACCATAAACGGCACGATCGCTTCGTCGTTCTCCTGCGCCGACGCGCCCGGCGCGAAAGCCGCCCCGAATATCGCCAAACAAACAATCCAAGTAGCTTTTTTCATCAAAACCCTCCCACGGATAGGGTATGTGGTTAAATATTGCGCCGGCGCGCAATCCATACAAGCCAATTATATAAATATAACAAGCGGCGGGACAAAATGCAAAAAAAATGTAAAAAAAGCGTAAAATAATGAAATTCGTGGGAATTACGAGGTTTTGGGGCGGATCACGCCCCGGAATGATTGCGCTTCGCCGCCTTCAGATAGCTCTTCAGGTCTTTTGTGTCCTCCCCCGGCACCGTCGCCGACACCTTCACCTCCAACTTTACCGGCCGCCCCTCGCGTTCAAACGCCCCCTCCGACGCCGTTTTGACGATCCGCCCCATCACCGTCTCCGTCCCCTCCTCCCCGACCATCGGCAGCAGGATGAAGAGTTCCGGCGCGGCCGTGTCCTCGGCGCCTATCGTCCCTATCATGTCCACGTCGCGCAGCAGCGCCTGCACGCGCTCGAAGAGTTGCGGCAGCAGCTCCGCCGTGTCCTCCGGGGCGAGCGGCCGCGATCCGGAACCGCCTATAGACACGCTTTCTATAGAGACTATGAGCGTGGCGAAGGGCGACTTGTAGCGCAGGTTCCGCTTGATCTCCTTATTCATAAGAAAGAGCATGTTGCCGGAACTGAGCGCCTCCGCCGGCATCTTGATCTTTCCGACGCCCTTCTTCTTTACAGCGATAGCCGAAGGGGTTTGTTGATCCGGCGGGTGATCTTGCTGATTCGCCGATCCGCCCCGTTGGCCGAGCGTCGCGGAAGCCCCGGCAAGCGTCTCCCCGAAGTGGGTGTTTAAATGCTCTTTCACCTGCGCCATCACCGCTTTCGGCACCCCGCGCTTAGACAGCTGCGCGTACATCTGGGACTCCAGCTGCGCCAGCACCCCCTTGAGCGCCCCGCCCCCGCCGCCGGACGCCCCGCCGCACTTGTCGACGGCGATCTTCGAACAAACCTCCTCCACGTACCCGGCCAGCGTCTCAGGCAACCCGGAGTCGCCCTCGCCCGTGGCCTGGCGCACCTCGGAGGCCAAGAGTATCAGGCTGGCCGCCTCCGCCGGCTTAGACCGTATCGCCGCGACCAAGTCGGAAACCGTCGCCCCCACGGAGTCCGCAGCCTCCCTGAGCGAGTCGGAGAGCGACTCGCTCTCGACCTTCAGGCCAAGCGCCCGCACCAATTCCAAATAACCGCCCAGGCTCATGCCCTCCGCAAGCAGCATGTCCTTCATCTGCGGAAGGATGTTCATCAGCTCCGCGTTGTTCGGCAGCATACGGCGTATCGTGTGCGCCAGGCGGTTGATCGGCGTCTTGCCGGAACCGTACTCGTCGCGCACCAGCTTGACGACGGCGTGCGCCGTGAGGTCGTTCAGCTCCTTGTTGATGACCGCCGCCGAGCGCATCATCCTCCCCGTGGCCCTCTGCACCTCTATAGCCTCGTACAAGTCGGTGCGAAGGTTGTGCAGCGACGACAAGAGTTCGTCCACGTTGTGGGTCTTTGAGGAGTCTATCTCGCTTCTGACCCTGCCGAAAGCGCCCTGCAGGGCGTCTATAGAGATGGTCTGCGTGTCCGACTGCGCCAAGGCCTCCGACACCTCCTTGGGTTTCTCAAGCAGCGACGAGAGCGTCAGCACCTGCTCTATCTGCGCGGCGGCCTCTCGGCTCAGGTTGCCGGTGGAGATGTTTGACGCGCCGCCGCCGACAACCGGACCGCCGCCCATGCTACCCATATCGGCGGCCTTGACCACCACTTCGTCCGCCGAGATCTTGCCGTACTGCACGTAGTTGATCCGAATCCCGGGTATAGCCGCCGCGCCGCGGGCCACATCGGCCAAAGCGGCCTTGCGCTGTTCCAACGCGTCTATATGCCCGTCGCCGGCAAGTTCCATAAACTTCGCGACGCTCTCCGCCGAAACCCCGCGCTCGAAACTCACGGAGGTCACAGACAGCTTTTCAAAGTGCGAAAGCAGTTTGCTCGTGTTTAGAGATTTGTCTACGGGCGCGTCCTCTATCACCATAGACCCGTTGTACGATATGACGGTGATCATGCCGTTACCGTCCATACAGCCGTTTACAAGCTCCGCGAACATGGCGGCGCTTTTCAACGTGTTTGGATGCCCGCTTCCGTAGAGCATGGAACCGTTGAAGAGCGTTAGGAATTGGCGGGCTATCGCCATTATATTCTTTTGCATTTTGGGTCTTCCGTACGTTTTAAATCATGGTTCAGACGGTTTAACATTAACATTATCCAAAATATATTATGCGCTGATTAGTTAGTTAAAGTCTTTAAAATCTTTAACATCAAAGTCTTTTAAATCTTTTTTAGACGGAAGGCTACGCCTTCCATAGATAGTTCGGGGGCTGAACCCCCGAACTTCAGTCAACATCAACGGCTTAAAGCCTTTTGGTTTTGATTTTGATTGAAAATGCGGGGTTTAGCCCCGCATTTATCTATGAAGCCGAAGGCTTCGTCTAAAAAAGAATTTGTTTTAAAGAATTTGACTTTTTTTAATCCCATGTTTTATATTATTAGATAGGTAATAACAAGGAGGCAATATGGCTGTAAAAAAAACGGCAAAGAAAATAACGAAAAAAATGACGAAGGCGAAGAAGACCGTTCCTAAACTCAGAACGATGTCGATTGAAGAGTTAACCGATGTTATGGCCAAAAATCATGCCAAAACAGAGGCCTCGATTGATAGGCTGTCAGCCGCAACCCAAAAGTTAACTGCCGAAAGACAGGAGACGGAGAAAATACTCAGGGAGACGGTTCGCTCGGTTGATAGGCTGACTATAAATGTTGATAGGATGTCAGCCAATGTCGACGCTCTGTCCAAAAATATCGGTAATGTAAATAACCGCCTCGGACGCCTTGTGGAATTCATAGTCGCTCCTAAAATCCGCCACGATATAAACGCGCACGGCCATAACTTCGATCGCTTGGAAGTGAATAAATTGATCCGCGGCGATGTCGGCGGCAGAAAAGAAGATATCGCGGAAGTGGATGTGCTCT
>Ga0268262_10001222_pt1 | contig 32326 bp, 41 predicted proteins | sample TergutNc150P3_FD_190354 | JGI IMG/M metagenome (GOLD analysis project Ga0268262, IMG submission 190354) | Nasutitermes corniger P3 segment gut microbial community from laboratory colony in Florida, USA - Nc150 P3 (SPAdes) (version 2) | ecosystem: Host-associated > Arthropoda: Insects >... | reverse complement strand
AAACAATAAAAGATTCCACAGAGCAAATTTTGAAATATATGGATAAAGTAGGTTCAAAAGAAGGGTGGGTGGTGATTTTTGACCGCACTCCCAAGAAAAGCTGGAGCAAAAAACTTTACTTGAAAGAAGTTAAGCAAGCAGGAAAAAAGATAACGATTTTTAGGTGCTGAGGAACTAATTTACTAAATTCTTTCCATGCCTGCTAATAAGAACGCAAATAATGCCCTCGCCAGCGCAATTCGCGAAGTGTTCTCATACATTTCAAGGTTCAAAGGTCAGTTGTTCATATTGAAAATAGAAGATTCTCTTTTAGACAATCCTGCGTTTCCGGTGCTTGTTAGAGACATTGCCCAGCTTCACTTTGTGGGGATAAAAGTTCTTATAGTGCCAGGTACAAGGAGCAGCATAGACCGTCAGCTCAAAGCATATAAATTGAAAACCGAATTTCACAATGGAATTCGCCTCACCTCACAAGAGGCATTGCCACTGGTGGAGCAAGCATCACTTGGCGCAGCGCAGCGCATACTCTCTTACTTGACCGCAAGCGGAATAAATGGCATTCAGGGGAACTGGGTTAGAGCCAGCAGTCTCGGCGTTGCAGATGGCATAGACTATATGCGAACCGGAAAAATAGAACGCATTGAGCGAAGCATAATAGAAAAACTATTGCAAGATGGCTTTATCCCCATTTTACCGCCAATAGGCTGGAACAAATTAGGACACGCATATAATATTTCCAGCACGGAGCTGGCAACCGAGCTTGGTCGCTATCTTCCAGTTGGAAAGCTGTTCTTTATAGGCGAGGAAGGCGGAATTGAGCTTCCAGGTCAAGGCTTAATTTCTGCTTTGGACATCAATCAGGCAACAGAAGTTTTAAAAACGCATCCCAAATTAACTTTTGCTCAAAGGGATTATTTGGAGAACTCAATAAAAGCCTGTCGCAACGGGGTGAAGCGAGTTCATTTGCTTTCTGGCATTGTGCAGGGAAACATTTTGCAAGAGGTATTTTCAAGCCGAGGCAATGGAACTATGGTTTATGCAAATGAATACTGGAATTTGCGAGCTATAACCATAGAAGATATTCCAGATATGCTCCGCATTATGCAAAGTTACGTGGAACGAGGGCTTTTGATTTCCAGAAGCCAAGAAGATATTGAGGCTAAACTTGAGGATTACATTGTTTATGCTGTAGATAGTGCCATTCACGGTTGCGGGGCATTGCACGTTTACGAAGACGGCTGTTACGAAATAGCTGCCATTGCCGTTGGCGCAAATTACAAAGATGCCGGAATTGGTGAAGCTGTTGTAAATTTTTTAATAGAAAAGGCAAAAAATCAAAAAGCAAAAAAACTTTTCCTTTTAACAACCCAGGCTTCCGATTGGTTTTACAGTTTTGGCTTTAAAGATGGCTCCGTAGAAGATTTGCCGCCTTCAAAAAAAGAAAATTATGATATAAAAAGGCATTCAAAAATAATGGTTATGATGATAAACTAATGCTCTCTGCCTGTTTTTCATTTTTATGCTGGTTTTCCAGCACAGCATTGATGGCTATAGCGGGTTATTTAATTGCCCGCGCAGCAGAACAGCCAGAAATGGCGGCTTTGTCACTTGGAATTGCAGGGGTTAGGTTTTTTGGGATTTCAAGAGGAGCCTTTCGCTATGCAGAGCGATTATTCTCGCATTCGCTGGCTTTTGAGGAACTTAAAAAATTTCGCTTGCATCTGTATAAAATTTTGGAACCTCTTGTGCCTTATAAATTAGCTGCTGTTTCAGAAGGGGAAATGCTTTCAAGAATTTCCTCAGATGCCGAAGAATATAAGGCTTGGCTTCCGCGAGCGGGAGTTCCTTTGTTCGCTGGCACTCTCTCATTGATAGCGAGCCTTTGCGTTCTTGCATATTTAAATTTGCATTATGCAATTTGCTTTTTTGCAACTTCATTTTTTCTCATTGCAATTTCTGTTTTGACATTTTTTATAATCAAAAAAAGAGCGTGGCAGTGGGGTAGTTTAAATGAAGAATTCAGCGAATTTTCTCTTTCTGTTGCGCAGGGAATGGCAGAAAAAAAATCTTGGGGAATTTTCGGGAAAATTTTGAATACTTGGGAAAACTTGGGAAATGCAGAAGAAGAAAAAAGAAAAAAAACTTATGCAGTTTACTGTATAGCAGAAATGTTCTCAATGGTTGCTCCGTTCTTATGCCTAGCGGGAATGCTTTTCATTGGTCCAAGCGACTACTCTTTCCCTGTGTGGATTGGAATTTTGCTGGGAACCCTAGCCGCTTTTGAACTTTTGCAAGAATTACCTTCTATAGCTTTGCAAAGTGCCCTATCAAAATCCGCCGCAGAAAGACTTGCAAACCCCGTCAGTACGGGCGCGATTAATCGCGCCCATACTGACACCTCAGACTTTATAACCCTAAACAAAGGCGATGCCTTAATCCTCTCAGCTCCCTCCGGTGCGGGCAAAACGCTTTTGGCAAATACCATTGCTGGATTTTTGCCAAGCAACGAACCCATTGAGCGAACCTCTAATTTTGTTTTCTTGGAGCAGGAACCTTTTTTATTCACGGGGACAATAAAAGATAATTTGCTTTTTGCAAACCCCAACGCAACAGAAGAAGAAATGCTCAATGTATTGCAAAAAGCGGGCCTCAAAAATTTTTCCCTTGACTTGTGGGTAGGGGAACGCGGTTTTGCTTTAAGTGGCGGCGAACGCCAAAAACTCGCTGCGGCTCGCATTATGCTCTGCAACGCAGATTTAATTATAGCCGATGAACCTGGTGCTCATTTGCCTGCGGCAGATGAAAAAAAATTGTTTGACGAAATTACGAATTTGCCGGACAAACCCGCTGTATTATGGTTTTCACACACTCGTCCACATCATCGGAAAAGTGAATAAAATTCATATCTGCCTCGTCTATTAAACCATCGTCTATAAGTCTTTGCCAGTTTATCATATTTTTCCAGAATTCCGTTCCAAACAGAACAAGCGGAACGTTAGTTGTTTTGTTGTTTTGAAGCATAGTCAAGGATTCAAACAATTCGTCAAAAGTTCCCCAACCGCCCGGAAAAGCTATTATTGCCGCAGACTTTAGCAAAAACCAGAACTTGCGCAAAAAAAAGTAATGGAATTGAATCTCCAGATGTTTATCCACATAAGGATTTGTGCTTTGCTCAAAAGGCAATTCTATGCAAAAGCCAAGAGACTCTGCATTAGCTTCTTTTGCTCCCTTGTTGCCTGCTTCCATAATGCCGGGCCCGCCACCTGTGCATATAGCGTATTTTTCTTTTTGGTTTTTTGCCCACTCTGCCAGCTTGAATGCCAAGCTGTTTGCCGCCTTATAGTATTTATTTTCTGGTTTTATTCTTGCAGAACCAAAAATAACAATGGTCTTGTCTATTTTATTATCATCTAAAATTGCCTTTGAAGCCAAAAACTCAGACATAATGCGAACAGACCTTCCGTGTTCGCTATTTATAAAATTTTCGTTGTGATATGCTAGCATTTTTTGAATATAGAAAATCTTGTTTGCTCGGCATAATCTTTTCGGTTTTCAACCAATTTTATTCCGGCAAAACTTTCACTTTGCAAAATTTTTTCCTGACCGCTTGCAATTTCCAGAATCACAGGAGCATCTGGCATTAAATAATTTGCGCAGGTGTTTAGAAGGCGGCGGATTAGCTCCAAGCCGTCTGTGCCGCCAAAAAGCGCTAGGTGAGGGTCGCCATTAAGGACTTCTGGTTGCAATGAATTTTTATCGCCAAACGGAATGTAGGGCAAATTTGCGAGCAAAGCATCGAATTTAATATTGTTTGGCACATTGGAAAGCAAATCGCTTTTAACAAGAGAAATTTTTTCTTCTAGTTTATGCAGTGCAACATTCTCTTTTGCAAGACTAAGTGCTTCTTCCGAAACATCGCAGGCAAAAATATTTGCATTCAATTCCGAGGCAGCCGCTATTGCAATGGCTCCACTTCCTGTTCCAACATCTAAAATGTTCTCCATTCTGCATTCTTTGTTTTCCATCAATATATCTAAAATCAATTCCGTTTCTTGCCTAGGAACTAATGCTCTTTTATCGCATTTTATTTTGTGTCCCCTAAAACTTACGCTCCCGATTATGTGCTGCAATGGTTCTCTTTTGGCTCGCCTTGCAACAATTTGGCGAAGCACGGACAGTTCTTTTTCTTGCAATGGGCGGTCAAAATTCAGGAATAAATCCATTCTCTTTAAGCCAAGACCGTGCGAAAGCAAGAGTTGCGAATCCAGTTTCGCATTTGGCACTCCGTGTTTTTGCAAAAAATCAGTTGTTTTACTTAAAATTGAAACTATGGTTTCCATATATTGGAAAGAAGATAGGAATTTTTCTACATTACACACAATAAACGAGGATAATATGGCTTATTTAAACAAAGTAATGCTTATGGGCAACCTGGGCAAAGACGCAGAAGTTCGCATAACGCAAACGACCAACAAGAAAAGGGTTTCTTTTTCCCTAGCTACCACACGAAGGTTCCGTAACCCCAATACCGGCGAAATGCAAGACGACACGGCATGGCACACTATTGTGGCATGGGACAGGCTTGCAGAGCGCATAGAGAAACTAGGCATAAAAAAAGGTACTCCGCTCTATGTTGAGGGCAGAGTTTCTTACCGCCAGTGGAACGACCCTCAAACCGGGCAAAAACACAATGTAACCGAAATATTAATGGATAATTTTGAGTTTTTAGCTCCTAGGCTTGGCTATGCAAGCGAAGGAGAGCGTCATAACTTTGATATGAACGGAGACTTGGGAGCAGGCAGCTTGCCACCACCGCCAACAAGCGAACCAGACAGCGAATTGCCCTTCTAAAATCATGTATATTTTTTATGGCGAATAACTTATTTAGCATAGACCTTGTTCAAGTGGCAATCCTTTGGAGCATTGCTGGTTTAAGCATTATATGTTCCATAAATGCCCGAGGTTTTTTCAGGCAGTTGGTTTCATGGCTTATAGTTATTGCAGTGATTGTGGCGGCATCGTTTTTTTCTTACGTTAAACTTCAATCTATTAGGCAAGAAATTGGCTTTAAGGAAATTGTTCCAGATACAACTGTGGCGGTGGATAAGGATTCAACTCCGGTAAATGCCGTGGATGGGTTTGCAACTGCAAATTATATCTCCGCAGAGAAGCAACTTATGGAAAACGTGATGGCAATTTCAGATTCCATTCTCTCTTTTCCAAAATGGCAAGACATAAATTCGCAGGGTATTGAAAAACGGGAATTTTATGAGAGCAAAGCTCTTTTTTTGAGAAATAGCAGTATGAATTATTACAGGCAAATAAGAAAACTTTCGCCTCCAGGCGAAAAAAAGCAGTCTTACGATTTATTGCTTGCGGCTGCGGATAATTTGCGTCTTGCAGGTTATGAAATTCATCGTCAATTTGGGTTGGAAGCAGATACATTAGGAGAGAGTGTTAACAAGGCTCGTGAGAGCGCGAGTCTTGCAAAATTGGTAATATCTACCATAACAAACAAGGAGTGATTATGAAGAATGTTGCTATAGCAGGCGCCACGGGCGCAGTTGGGCAAGAATTGTTATCCATTTTGGCAGAGCGGAATTTTCCGCTCAAGTCTTTGAGATTATTGGCATCGTCAAGAAGTGCAGGCAAAAAAATAAAATTTAAAGACGAAGATATAACAGTACAGGAATTAAAGCACGATTCCTTTGAGGGAATAGATTTGGTTCTGTCTTCGGCAGGTGGTTCCATATCAAAAGAATATATGCCTTCTGCGGTTAAGGCAGGAGCTGTGGTTGTGGATAACACATCCTATTTCAGAATGAACCCAGAAGTTCCGCTTGTGATTCCCGAAATAAATCCGCAGGAGATAAAAAAACACAAGGGCATTATAGCTAACCCCAATTGCAGCACAATAATAATGTTACTCCCGATATTTCCTCTATACAAGGCTTTTGGCATTGAGCGGGTTCAGGCCTCTACATACCAAGCTGCAAGCGGAGCTGGAGCAATGGCTATGGAAGAGCTTAGGCTAGAAAGCGCAGCTCTTGCAGAGGGGAATCCATTTAAACGCACGGTTATACCATACCAATATGCTTTCAATTTGTTCCCGCACAATTCTTCTTACAACGATGGCAGCCCAGAAAAAAAATCCGTTCATGCGCCAAATGGCTATTGCGAAGAGGAATGGAAAATGATCGCTGAAACTCACAAGATTTTTGGAGATGACAATTTGCGCGTAAATGCCTCTTGCGTGAGGGTTCCTGTTTTAAGGGCGCATTCGGAGGCTTTGAACGTAAGGCTTTCCAAAAAAACAAATGTGGCGGAAATTTACGATGTTTTGCGGAATGCTCCGGGTGTTGAAATTTTGGAAGACCCCTCTAAAAATCGCTGGCCTATGCCCATAGATGCAAGCGGCAAAGACCCTGTGCTAGTTGGCAGAATTCGCGTTGACCAGTCGCAAGACAACGCTTATGATATGTGGGTTGTGGGCGACCAAATTCGCAAAGGCGCAGCCTTAAACGCTGTGCAAATAGCGGAGCTTCTATAAGGATTTATATATGCTTATATCCATAGTTTTAGGACTCGCACTATTTGCAATTGCTTGTTATCTTTTGCTTTTGTTTTTTCAGGTGCAAAGGATTGAAAAGCAAATAACAGATTTAATTCAAATGGTGGAGATTCATTTGCTCAATAAATACGGGCACAATCCAAATAAGGGAGTGAGCAGGGTAAATGTGAAAAAGGCATTGGAAGATGTGGAGGAAAATGCCTGATTTGGGCATATTTGCGGTTAATCCCTTAATCAGCCAAATCAGCCTAAAAACCCCGTTTTGCCTTGATTTTATCGCATTCGTTGGGTATATAACCCGTTTTAATAGCTAACAAAAATCGGCTTTTTATTAGCTATTATTAGCATTTTTTTCTATTTTTGGTGTCAAGTAGGTGTCAAGTAAATTATGCCGAGCGTTTCCAAATTCATCGTTGATGGCTATGAGTGCCACAGGCTCACGGACAAGAGTTCGGGTCGGAACTTGCGCTACTCCATAAAGTTAGATAAATACACGGCAAGGCAATGGGTCGCAGCTCACAACTCCATTATGCAGGCTTTGACACCGGAGCAGCGCAAAAGCATAACAGGCAGGCAAATAAGGGAGCTTGCTGCCGAGTGGCTAAGTTCCACAAAGAGGGTTAAGCTGGCGGCAATGGGAAGCGGTCTAGATGTGAAGCTGAACAAGCCCATTGAGAAAAGCATTGAGCGGGTTTTCATGGAATACCTTTCCGATTTTTGCCAAGCGGGAGTAAATTCGCGGATTGCAATAGACAAGGCAAAAAGGCAGTGCAATTATTTGCAGGAGTTTTTCACGCAGAAAAGAATAAGTCTTTATAGCCAAATCAAAAGGGAGCATATAGCGGCATATATCACGTGGCGCGAGCGCACGAGGTTCAATGGCAGGGCAGGCATATTAAGCGCGGACACCATAAACAAGGAGCTTATAAGGCTGGGGAATGTGATAAGATACGGGGTTAAGCATTGCGGCTGGCAAGAGATGTATTTGCTTGACGGCATAAAGGTAAAGGCAACGCCGCAGAACACGAAGGCAATAAAGCCTTTTGAGATTGGCGAAGTAAAAACTATAATGGGGTGGCTTAGGAATTACTCCGAGCGCATAAACGGCTGGCACCTTCACGATATGATACTATTAGCCTTGTGTGCAGGCTTGGAGGCAAAGGCATTGACGCTTTTGAAAATGGAATGGTTCAAAATGGATTTAGGAATTTTGCGGGTTTATGACAAATTGGTTTCAGGTGTTATAGATGCCAAAACGCAGAACAGGGCGAGGGATATACCGCTTACTCCTACTATGCGAAAACTATTTGAGCGCGGTTTTATTTTCAAAAGGGACATAAGGACATTCGGCAAAACGAACAAAGGCACGGCATTCGCTAACTGGGCTGAAAAGGCATTGCAGAAAGCAGAAAGAGAGACGGGTATAAAGGACATCAACCTGCACCGGTTCCGGCACACGTGCGCAACGGCTAGGCTTAGTGCTGGGTGGCAGCTTATCCGAGTTAGCCGTATGCTGGGGCATAGCAACGTTAATACAACCGCGAGCCACTACGCTGAGTATGATTTGAGCGCAAGCCCAGCGGGGTTTGAGGGTATGCTTGCGGCTTATGGCGAGTTCGTGCGGTGGCTTGATGAGGGGTATTTTTTATAGGAGTAAAGTTATTTTAAGGAAAAAGACCTGCGGGAGCTTGTGCTGGAGGTGCGGGGCTTGCTGGTGGAGCTTTTGGAATATGTTAACAAAACCGAAAAAACTTAACACATTCTAGGGATATGTTAAGTTTTGATATATATTCTACAAAACCCACGCCAGCCCATCGCCGCTTTCCTTTTTGTTGCCCCAGAAATCCCTACCAGCAGCAACCTTCTGCCGTGGAATATCGCCATCGTCTCTTTTGCGAACCCAGTTCCAAGCGACAACGGCATCCGCAAGGTCGGGGCTGTAGCTCAGATACTCCGCTTTCTTCAGGATTTTCTTTGGCGTTATCCTTATCTTGTCTTTTTCGTCTCTTGTTTTTGATATGAACTTAATCTGCTTTTTGAGTTCTGCCAAGTCCTCTGGCGACATTCCGCTCAAGTCTATATTTCCCATTTCCAAGTCGTAGGCAAACAGGCACCACGCTTGGCTTCTCCAAGTGTCGTAGTCTTTTATGCTCCCTGCCTCCGCGCCTCTTGGAGCGACCGGAACCCAATCCTTGTCCTTGTTGTTCAGCTTGTTCAGGCAGTCGCCGAGCTTGTAAACCTTTGTCAGTATATCGCCCACGCCTACGCCCGTGCCAACGCAATCCACGCCGAGGTCGCAGTTGAATCTGCCATATTGGTAAACTTTGTCGTTCAGCTTTCTGGCTATATGCACGCTGTCTGAGCGAGCCTCGCTCTCAACGCTTGCAATTCGGTTGCCTACGCCGTCTATGTAATAGCATTTGTCATCGCCCTCAAAAGCGGGGTCGCAGGCTACAGCCCGCCTGCTTGCCACCCTGCCCTCAAGCGGCTTCACCTTGCCGCTGGCGGCATAATCTATCCACAAGGGGTTTATGAGGCTCCAGCCCTTGCCGGCGGGTTTAAGCTCGCCAAGATAGATGTGCTTGTATTTCTCGTAGTCCGTGTTTTTCAAGTGCTCCGCATCGTCTTTCAGCTTTTGCGAGCATTGCGGGTTTTCGTAGTAGTTTATTTTTTCTATGAGCGTTCCGGGCGGCGGGGGCTTGACAAGGAAAAAATCATATACCCAGTCGTCTTCATCTTCAGGGTTGAACAGCCACCAGATTTGGCTGTGCTCGTTTCTTATCGTGGGTTTGAGTATTTCGGCATTCTTGGAGCTTACCTGCTGCGCTTCGTCCACTATAGCCAAATCTATGCCTTCCAAGCCCTTCACGTCTTGCATACCCTTGAATATGAACTCGCTGCCTGTGATTTTGCATACTATGCTGTATTGGGTTATTTTGAAAAGTTCCTCTATTCCCTTCCTCTTTATTATATCAACGCAAAGCTGGTGCATACTGTCCGTTATGGAAATCTGTATTTCCCTTGTGAATAGTATTCTCATTGTTGCCTTTGTGGAAAGGCGTATCGCCATCATAGCTGCCGCCCAGCTTTTGCCCCCGCCTCTGCCGCCGTAGAGAACCTTATGATTCGCCTTGTTGGTTGGCTCTAGTATTTCCAGCTTTTTGTTTGGAAAGCTCCAGTCAATTTCTATTACCTTTGGCATTTTGCAAATCCCCAAACGTAACGGTTTCTTTTATCACTACCCCCACATCTCCCTCCAGTTCCACCTTCTTCTTTTCCTCTGGGAACAAGCCCACTAATTTTGATATGGTCTCTATCGCTTTCACCGCCGCGCTGTAGTTGGGTCTCTCGTCTTCCAAGGCTTTTTTCTCTATGCTCTCAAGCCTCTCTATTGCCCTCTCTCTTGTCCATTTGGATTTTTCCGCGAGCTCGGCTTTTATCTTCTTTATTTCTTTATCTATGGAGGGCTTATGGCTTAGTCTGTAGCCTTCCCTAACAGCACTGTTTTTGGCGTAGCCAGCATATATGGCGGCTTGCGTGGCGTTGCCGTGCTCGGCGAAATGCTCCACGAACTTTTGCTCCCTTATGCTGGCGGTGGCGGTCATTTTAAGGCTCTTTTTGTGTATTTTTGTGTATATTTTCGCTTTCGTCTTGCTTATTGCCCGAATTTTTTGTATATTTATTGGTAGAGAGCGGTTGTTGCGCCCCTGGTTCGGACCAGGAAAAGCCTTCAACCCTCTCTATTTTTTGCAAAATTTCTTTTAATCTATCAAATTTTTTCGTTGTTGCGTTTTTTGCTTGTGCAAATACTTCTTTTGGCGTTCCTTCAAATACATTGTGGTCATAGTAAATGCCGTTTTCATTATGCCCAATAGTGCTTAATATAGTGTGCGATTTGCCGTCTATATTTGTTCTAGTAATGTAATAGGAGTATTTGCCATATTTAGGCTTTTCTTTGCCGGGCTTTTGTTCTGGCTTCATTTCTTCTAAAAATTTCATATTCTCTATTATCTGCGGAATATGAGCCAAAGACTTTTGATATATTTCTCCATCTCCAAGATGTCCAGCTAATTTTCCTCCTGCCTCTCTGCTTATAGTGATTTTCTCGCCTGTATCAGCATTGGTATAAATTTTGTTTTCCCCATTGTCATTCAAACGCAATTTATGAATTAAGAAGTCTTTTATAGACCCACTGTCATTCAATTTATACTTGCCTTTGTATGCCTCACCCGCAAGCTCAATTTCGCCCGTTTGTTTAATGCGGTCTATGCGTTCTTTAAGATTCATACCTTTTGAATTTAGAATATTCTTGCCCTTTTTGTTTTCTATATTTGTTCTTATGGCGAGAGTTCTCAAAGTTGTGGTTGTAGCGTTGTTCCTATGCAGTCTGTGCTTTGGGGAAGCTCCCAAGCTAATGCCCATTCGCTTATCGTGCGGTCTATGCCCTGCGGGAGATAATCCAATATGCAAGGAAATCGCGGAAGAAGTTCCTGATGTTGTAAAGAAGTTTTTGAAATTGCCTACGTATTCTGAAACCACAAAAAAGGGAGAGCAGTGCCACTGCGTTGAAGCTGTGTCTTGCGATGGGGTGGAATATTGCATATATGAGAAATGCCCTGGTGAAAAAGAACTTATATCCACTCTTGCTACCTCCGAGGCGGCTTTACTGCCCGACCCTTAGCATCAACCCATTTTCCGTTTCCTGCTGGGTATTTCTTAATTCCTTCGTCTGTTACGCTTCTATCGTTTGATTTATCAACCTGTTCCGTTTCTATTGCCTCTTGTTCCGGCATTGGTTCTTCTAGCGGTTGCTCCTCTTGGCTTTCCGCGGGCATCTCAAACGGTGCGAGAAAATCAGGCTGGTATTTCTTCGGTTCTGCGGGTTTGGCAAATGGGTCTTCTTCGCTTTCGGTAGGTGGCGCATAGCTATACCCGCCCGTCTGTTTGGGCACGGGGGAGTAGTTCTTTTCTTGGTCGTGGATTCTTTGCGGCAAGTGGCTGGGCTGAGGCGGCTCTTGGCTTACCCATTCTTTGTATTCGGGGTATTTACTCGTCAGCTCGCCAACTAAGTAGCCGTCTTCCCAGTCGCTGTATTCGGGGTATTTGCGTTTTATCTCTGCTGCGAATTCGGCTGTGTTGTATGGCATTGCAGCCTCACTGTCTGGGGGGCGTTAATCCGAGGGAGTTCCGTTGCGGGGGAACCATAATCCTGCCAGCGCGTTGTCCCAATTGTCCGGCGAGCCTGTCCAAGAAGTAAGGTTGGGGAACGTAGGGCTTTGTCATCTCATTGAGCTTTTTCATATCAATATTTTCTTGCGGGAAATCTGGTCTTGTTTCCGCGACCCTTGCATCTACCGCTTCCTTGGCGAGCCTATGCCATTCCTTTGAGGGATATATTCTCATATCCCCTTTTCCTGAACGCTCTAAGCTTTTCATAGCTCCGTTGAATATTTTTGCCGTACCTATTATATTTGAGCGTTGTTTATTTATATCAAGATATAATTTTAACATTTTGCCATCAACTTCTCCAGCCGCTTTTTTATTCGCTAAGTATCTAGCACCGGTTTTATTTAATTCTCCATCTATTGAACCTCCAATTCTTTCCAAAATTTCTATTTCTTTATCGCTGTAATCCCTAAGATAACCTATAATTCCAAATCCACCTTGTTGGGAAGCAATGTTCTTCTCGCCTGCCTCCTGCATTGAAAGCGCGTTGCGCCTGAACAAGCCTGTCTTTGCCCACATATTCCTTTTGATTTGGTCTATTTCGTTCAGGGTTATGCTGTTATCCAAATACTTATACACATTATTCATATTAAGCTCATCGCCAAGTTTTAGAATATCATCTATCTGGCTATTTGAATAACCTCGCCGTTGCATTTTTTGCCTAGCTAGAGCGGCTAAATCGTTGTTGTATATGTATAAAAAATGTTTGCCAATATTCTCATCTTGTTGAAAACCTATGCCAGCCGAATCTCTCACTCTATACATTAAATCCTCGCCAAGTTCTTTTGGCGTTTTATTCAGCTTGCGGTCGCCGTATTCCATAATAAAATCATCAAAGAGTTTTTCCGCTTTGTCGTTTTCTTTTTTCAAAACATCAATCACATCTCCTACGGATTGACCTGGCTTTATATTGTCTCCTATGACTTTTTTTATTGCCTCTTCGCCTTTCAGTCCAGTTGTTCTTTGGGCAAAGTTAATATTTTCATTTGAACTACTGGCACCCGCCATTATTGCTTTTTTTGCGTTGTGTTGCTCTTTTATAACTTCCTTTTGAGTATTTTTATACGTGGTTTTAACGCTTTGAGCTTCTCTGCGTGTTTTCTCGGCTTCCCTGCGCATTGTATCATTTCTTTTGCCAATCGCTGTGCCTATCAAACCGCTAGCAACAGCACCGCCAATAGGGGCACCTATGCCGGGACCTGTAAGCTCGCCCTCTCTCGCTGTATTTGCGGCTGTATCATAAATAGCACCATCTATGGCACCTTCAAATCCGCTTTTTATGCCTGTCCCTAAAACATTTGCCTCTTTGGCTAACGCACCGCCGTGGCTGGCATAAGCTACATCGCCTGCCAATTTCAACGCGGGCTTTGCAATTTTTGAACCTACTGCGGTTGCCACTTTGCCGAAAGGTGCGGCGGCTAAACCTACATCGCCTGCCATTCCTGCCGCTCTTATGCCTTTCCGTTTGAGACCTTCCGCCGAATCCCATTCGTCCGGCATATCCTTTGTGTGTTCCCAAGCGGCTGACGACAGCGGGGCTAGGGCTTCTCCGATTGTTCCGAATGCGCCGCTGTAGTCTTGCTGTGGTGTTTGGCTTGGGCTGGGTTCTTGGGATTTTTTTAGCAAGAAATTTATTTGACCCATCTGGTCTAGTTGGGCAAACTCTTCGTTTTCTTCTGGCGTTAAGAAATCTAGCTCTTCTTTCTGTGGAGCGGCATTTGCGTGGGGGCTGCGGTTTTCAAATAAAGGATTTGCCATATTATTTACCTGCTTTTGCTCTTGCTTTGGCAATTAAGTGTTGCTTGTATTCGTCCAATAAGTCTTGATGTTTAATATTTGAAAGGATTAAATTTTGAAGCTTGGTTTCGTCTATGTTATTATAGTACATATTTAAAACCTCTCTATCTCCATTAACAAACTTGTTTTGAAGCGCAGTCAAAAAGCCTTGCCCTTGCTTCCGTTGGGATTCAAGGAAACTGTCACTAACTACGGATTGCAAAATATTTAACTGTTGTTGTGGCGTTTTAGCCAAATAAGCCGTATATAGCCTATTCAAAGCCGCTTGGTTTCCTGTTGGGGTTCCGTCTATGGATTTGGCGGCTTCTAAAAAAGGCATCTCTTTAGCTTTTTGTTTTTCCCCATCGTTTTTGGGTGGCGCGCCTGCTTTTGCGGCAGCAGCATTCGCGCTAGTCGTGTGGGCGTTTGCATGTTGTTGAGCTATCGCGTTCTTTGTTTTATCGTCTTCTACATCGTGTTCATATTTCTTAACGTTCAAATCATAATTCTTATTACCCATTTCCTTCTTGTAAGCTAATTCGTCTAATTTCAACGCCATTTCCTCGCCATATTTCGCCTTGTTAAATTCAAATAGTGCTTTACGCTGCTCCAAGGTTGCGTTTTGGTTATCCACCCTGCTCTGTGTGCTTAATCCGCTATTGACATTTTTGAATACATCACTGTTAAGCACATTGTGCTTCGCCCCTAGCCTTATATTTTCGTCAAGGGTTAATTGCCCAGGCTCCGTTTGGGTGTCAAAATTCTGGTAAGGATAGCCCTCAATGGGCGATGTCGCAGGGACTTCACGCGTTTTCGTTACGGGGTTGTATGCGGCAGCCACATCATCGCTGTAAGCCTTGTTCGCCGCCTCTGCCGCCGCTTCCTTGGCTGCTTTCGCATCCCGCTCCTTTTGCAGCCGAGCAAGTTCCTCATCCTCCCGCTGCCGCCTAAGCCTGCGGTCGGTCTCGGCGTTGTACAGCTGGGCAAAGTCTATTGCTTTGTCCCCTATCCTCATCAAGCCGCTTCCCAATGTGCTCCATGCGTTCGTTCCCATTATGCCCCCTGCCGAGACATGGGCGGTAGCCACCTGCTTGCGTTTAGCTGCCTCTGTTGCTCTGCCTTCGCTAACATAGCCTCAATCTCCTGCTTCCTGCGCAGCCTCTCGGCTATCTTGTCCTGTTCTGCCTGCCGCTTGTCGGCTAAGGCATCGCGTTCCTTGCTGTAAGCTAATGCGGCGGCGTTTTGCTTGTCCTGCATATTCGCGCCGTAAACGCTTGCCCCTGTTCCGAGCAGCGATGAGCCGCCATATACAAGTGCTGCTATTGTGAGTGGGTCCATATTATTCTCCTTATGTTATGTAGCTTACGCTGGTTGAAACTTTAGTATTGTCTAAGAGCGATGTTCCTACAATATTTGCATAGATTCTGCTGTGATAGTCAAATCTGCCGCCTCCGGTTTTGCTTCTGGATACATCTTGCGTTAATTTAACGGGAACTCCGTCAAGCATGATTATTTGACCAGCTTTTAGGTTTTGGCTCATAATGTCATCATAAGCTGCCTTGCCTTGCCTGCCCGAAGTGAATTGTGGATATTCTTTGTTCATGGCAGCTAATACATCATCTTTTGTATTGCTATTATTTAGAGCGGCTCGCAATTGTTTGTCTGTCATTCCGCTTATGGTAGTTGCAATATCCTCGCTGTTTGCAAGGCTTAACCCAAGGTTATACGATTCGTTTTCCAGATGTGTGGTTTTGGCGGCTTGGTTTCCCTGTCCAAGTTGGGAATCCAAGTAGTTTTTTACCATTATAGCATATTCGTTGCCTTGCTCCGCTTGCTGCTTCCAATAGTCATAATCTCTCTGCTGTGCCTTAGCTTCTTTTTCCCACTGCGGCGCGTAAGACCATGTTTTTGTCTGAGGGTCCCAATCCATTCCGGCGGCTATGTTCCTGCTGTAGTCCCGCTCGTCTATATACTTGGACACATCGTATTTCTTGTTTGCAACGTCAAGCCCGAACCTCGCAAGTTCGTTCTCAATCTCCTGATTGGATTTGTATGCCCCTGCGGTCTGCTCAAACATAGCCCTTTCTGCCATATCGGGATTGTAGCCAGCCAATGCGGCTGTCTGCTGGGCACTGAGCCTCGCGGCATTGATGTTCTGCGCTTGCCTTGCCTGCGCGTTTATTGCTTCGCGCTCATACATATCTTTGTAGGTCTTAATCAAATCCTGCCCGCTCGTTTGGGTCTGTGCCTGGGGCTGAGGCGGTGGAGATGGGTCGGTCTGTTCCGGGGGTGTCGGGGGAGGCTGTGAAGACCCCGTCACGTCAAGAAATTGTGGAGGTTGTCTAGCTGGTGCTTTTAGCTGCTGAAACTTCTGCGATGCCCTCTGCTGTGCAGCGGTGGGTGCTGTTTGACCTACTTTTACCGAATTTGCGATACTATTTGATATAGCCATATACATAAATATACAAAATTTTCACGTGTTTTAACACTTTTTCAACTAATTTTATGTATTATTTCAACATTTTATTAACTTTTTCTGAAAAATTTACTATATTTAGTGTATATGGGCGCGGATATCGCAAGATTAGAGAATGAGAAGGATTGCCGGAAGGTCAATGCCAATCACGATGCGTTGGTGGATTTCTACCGCCCAACCCGCAAGATAATGGAAGAATGCGTTAATACATTGCGCGGCAAACTATACACCCAAAAGGAGCTTGACAATTACGAAAGAACGCATAGGGTGCCCATAAGCATAAACAAGGCACTCGCCCCGTTCCGCACAGTCATGGGCACTATAGCCCAGAGCGGGTTTGATGCTGATTTCCTGCCGCAGGAAGAGAGCGATGAGCAGCTTGCGGAAACACTCAATATGCTGGCTATATATGAAGCGGAGAAAAACGATGACTTTGGGCAGAATGGCGAGATATGCCAAGCGGCTTATGCTATGGGCAGGGGCTACAGATGGCACTGGGTGGAGCAGGGGATAGGGATAAGACCCCAGATACGCTCAAAGGTTCTTAACCCGTTCGCGGTTTATTTTGACAGCGAGAGCACGGAGATTATTTCCAGAAGCGATGCCTTGTTTGTGGATGTGGTTCATTGGCTTTCCATTGAGGAGATTATAGCGTTGTTCCCTGAAGTGGAGAAGAAGATAACCCGCGATGAGATGGCGGACAGGAACCTGAGGGATTACTACGAGCCTTACGACAAGTCGTGCAACAGGAAGCACGAGGACCAGAACAGCCTCAACGGCAAGCGGAAGGTGGTGGAGCGTTATTACAGGGTTCCCATAGATGACCCTTTTGGCAAGCGGAAAGACGAGCTGCATCTGGCTGTGTGGGCACCCGAATTGCTTTATGACGACAGTTTCCTTTTCAACGGCAAGTATCATATTCAGCCTATAGACCCCGACACGGGCAAGGCAATGTTTCCTATCATTGAGCTGGTAAGCGACAATATGTTTGGGGAGAGCGATGGGTTTGTGAAATTTATGAAAGACCCCGTAAAGATTATATCCGTGCTTTACACGCAGCTCATAGATGCCGCGAAGCACAGCGGAACGGGTTACTTAGTTAATAGAGATGGTTTTGAGAACGACGAGGAATACGAGCGGTTCATGGAGTTCGGAGCGCATTCAAACCAGCGTTATACCGTAAATGCTAAAACCGGGGGGCTGAATGCCGTGCAGCCCGTGCCGAGCGGTCCCGTGCCGCAGATAAATTTGCAGGCTTTGAGCACGAGCGAGCAGTTCGTGAATGATTTGTCCTCTGCCCCTCCCGCACTCCAAGGCATCAGCGAGAGCAGCAACACGCCCGCAAGCCTGAACGCGCAGCGCATAGAGCAAGCCAGCACACAGCTAACCCCATTCTTCAACTTTTTGAAAAGGCACCTGCGGCAAACGCTCAAACTCCGCTATGCCTTTTGGCGCGAATCATACACGGAAGAGTTTACATTCAGGGTGTTTGCCCCCAATGCAGAGGGCGATGGGAGCAGCAGGCAGTCATTCACCATAAACCAGCAGGTTGCGGTCAAGGATTGGCTTGGCATGGAGACGGAAGAGACACGCAAGGTGAACGACATAAACGCAGCTGAGTTTGACGTTGTTATTGCGGACAGCTACAAGTCGCCCACGTTCCGCGCGAAAATGAAAGGTGCTCTGGAAAGCCTTATGCAGAACCCAGCCATAGCGGCGAACCCTGCAATGGCTTCTGTTTTTGCGGAGCAGTATCTTGAGCTTTCCGAGGCACCGCATAAATTGAAAGAGAGGTTCCGGCAGGCTACGGCACAGCAGCAACAGCAGGAGCAAGCGGCACAGCAGCAGCAACAGCAGATAGATGGGCAGCAAATGGGAACGGAACAGCTTAAACAAATGGCACTTTTGGCAAAAACGCAAGGAGGATTAGCGGCATGATAACAAAATACTACAGCCCAGAGGGCGATGGCGGCGGCATAGCACCGGAAGCAGGGGCAGACACAGGAACGGCAGACACCACAGCAACGGACACTAGCACGGGGGGCGGCAATGAAGACGGAGCGAGCGGCGATAGCGGCGGAACACAGACCGCACAGCCAGCGGCAACGATGCCTGATTTTAAAGATATTCACGAAAGGGCGCAAAAGGGTGAGACTGTGCCGGAAGAGCATCTTGATGCCTACGAGCAATGGCTTTCCGATGGAATGCCTGAGCAAGAGGTAGCGGTAGAACCAGAGCAGACAGCGGAGCCGGAGCAACCCAAAGAGCCGGAGATTCCAGCTTGGCAAACAGATGCTGTGAAAATGGTCGGAGCCAAAACGCCGGAGGAAGTGCCGGAGAAGATAAAAGGACTTTTAAGGGAGCTTTCCGTTAAGGGAGCGGCTTTGGCTAATTATCATAAGTATATGGCAGGGTGCAAGTCAGGCGACCCGCACTCCATAGCGGAAATACAGAGGGTATATGGATTCAACCCAGCAACGCTTACGGCTCCCCCTGCCCCCGCAGCGCAGCCAGCGGCAGCGATGCCAACGCAAACGAGCGAGTTCACGAAAGAAATGTTCATGGACGAGGAAAAGGGAGAGCAATTTTTGAACGCGTTCAGCTCCGTCAAAAACGAGCTGGCGGCAATGAAAGAGAATTTCAGCAAGTACGAGCAGATGATTGAGGCAGAGAGAGCCAAAGCCGAGCAGAAACAGCAAGAAGCCGAGAGAACGCAAACCCAATCCAAGCAAATGGACGGCGAGCGCGAGCTTATTGAAGTTTATGGCGCGGATTTCGGTCTTAGCAATGTTCTGGCACGCTCGGCAATAGAACAGCTCAATAAAAATTCGCTGGGGGAGAATGAGATACTCAAACCCTTTGCGGAGTTTATGCTGCTGTATTTCGGCAGGGATAGGGCTTATGAGGAACTCACTCCAATAGAGTTCTACGAGCTTAAAAATTATCGCGCTGCCAAGGGGAAGATAGCCCAAGCCAAAATAGATGCCGGCAAAGCCGCAACATCTAAGGCTTTGAGCGTGAAGCCAACAGTGGGCGTTGCAGGGGTCGCGCAGAAAATAGCCGCGCCAAACCTCAGCGACAAGGAACTGGAAGCTTATTACAACGGCACAAAGAGCATACCGGATGAGTGGCTTGACGAGGATGGTATGCCCAGTAGCAAGATGCCGACAAAACTTAAATCAATGGTGCTGGGTCAAGCCGCCTAGCGAAAAACAAACGGAGGTGCCATTATGGCGCATACAAATATAAGCCCAGGCATGATACAGGCTTGGGATAGGAAAGCGATTAAGGACAACAAGCTCGTTAGCTGCTGGGATGAACTCAGCAACTTGGCGGACGGGTTGCCCTCTATCCCCAACGAGAAAGCACACAAAGTTCCCAAAGACGTTCTGCACTATGTTTCTACAGAGGTGCGGAAAGGTAGCTTCAAGACCACTATACCTATGGTAAAGGGCTTGGTTGAAGACGGCAAGGGCGGCTTGGAGAAAGCGGAGAATTCAGCCGAAACGCTGGACACGCTCTACGTGGATGTGTTCTGGAACTATAGCCGCAAGGTTATCAATATCGGCGACAAAGGCGTTGAGCTGGAATCCTCGGTGGTGAACACAGTTAAAGATGCGCACGGAAGGGTGCATTTCTGGTTTGCCGAGGACAAGGATTACAGCTGCCAGATGGCGCTCTTGGAAGGCGGCGACAGGTATATCTTATGGGATAGATACTGGCAGAATTACAAGGAGAAAAAACAGGCTCTTGCCAAAAGAAGGATTCACCCCAATATAGCCTATGCCGGAATGAACACGGCTATAAGCCGCAATTTTGCGACTTATGACTGGAACACCGACATGAACGCGGTTATAGCTGCTCTTACCCCGCTTACTGCCACGAATGGTTTCAGTCTGGCTGCTCTTGACGGCGCAGCCAGATACGCGAGCCGTTTTGTAAAGCCGCTCACCAATATGAGCGCGGGCGGACAGAAAGTGAACTACATCATGCTCATTTCTCCTATGCAGGCTACGCAGCTTATGCAGGATAGGGCGTGGGTGGATTTGATGATGGGCGCGGAGAAGCGCGGTCCCGAAAACAGGGCTATAAGCGGCATTCTGGGCGTTAGGCACGGCGTTCTCGTGATTGAGGATATGCGTTCCCCCATACTCAACCTGAATACAAGAGGGTTTGAGTACGTGACGCCTATGGAAGCGAGCAGCAAAGACCCGTTCTATGGGTTCGGCAAGCTCAACCGTGCCCAGAAAGGCAACGGTACCGCCACGGGTTCTATGGAGATAGGTCGCATACTCGGCGAGGGCGCGATAGGCGTTCCGCTTGTGCACGATATAAAGTTTGAGACCGACTCAACGGATTTCGGGTTCAACAAAGAGCTTTGCGGAATCAAAGCCGCTGGCTACAACAGGCTGGATTTTGAGGGCTTGAACAAGGACAACTCTTTGAAGGTGGAAAACATATCTTCTGCTTTGTATTTCACCCCAACCCCGGCTATCAACTACTAGGAGGCATTTATGGCTATAACAACAAATGTAACAGGCAGCAATTACCGTGGCACGTTTGCGGGACACGAGCTTATAGAGGTTTCGCTTACTGATACGGCGGCTAACGGGCAAACCAAATCGGCGGCTATATCGCTTGGCAGAACATACAGGAGCGTTAAGCCCGTGGCGGCTGTTGCGAGTTCAGGCGGCGCGGCGGCTGTTCCGGTATCAACTGAGGTTGTGGATACGTCAAGCGTGAAGGTGGCATACAATGCCACCGGAAACGTGACGGTAATCGCAACATTTGAATGTGAGGTGTGATATGGCAAACTTAGTTATAACAGCGAAAGTTTCCGCATTGAACGGTGCCTCTCCCCCAACCTTGCTATCGTTCAAAGATGAGGACAAAAGGCTTGTGGTGGCTATGCCGGAAATGGCAGAGGATGACGGCGAGGAGTTGGTCAAGTGGACTGTTCCCGATACTCCGGCGAACAGGGCTATGTTCAGGCAATACTACAAGGGGGATTTATACTCCTGCGAAAGCATTGACTTGGAAACGCCTGAACCATTCAGCGAGGGACCAAAAAGCCTGCCTATAACCATAACTCCAATTCCTAACCCACCAAAGGGCGAAGACAAGGGCAAAGGCAAAGGCAAAGGCAAAGGCAAATGAAGCTCTGGCAGATTGTAAACCAAATCTACGGCGGCTTTGGGCAGCGTTTCCAGATTCCGGCGAGCCGGATTCTGCGGAACGTTTCCATAGCCCAGCGGATTGCGTTCAACAAGGACTGCCGAGCGTTTGAGAAAAGGGCTACTCTACATCCGATGGTCGGCGAGGAAACGACATACAGGTTCCCTGCCGACTGCCGGAGAATAAAAGAAACTTTGAATGCGAGCGATGTGTGGATAGACGATTTTGCTCGTGAAATAACTGTTTTATCCCCTGTTTCTTCCAGTTTGGATATATCTTACTACAGGCAGCCGGAAGAATTGACGTGCCAGGGCGAGGCACAAATGGATGGCATTTTCACCGATGGCGGCACGAGCGGGGAAAAGGCGGGTTTGTTCACGAATGCGGACGAAGCCAAGGTTATAGTGCCCGAAGGGTGGCGTTGGCAGGTTCTGGTTCAGCTTGCGACCGCCTTGTGCGATACCGAGAACTACGGCGACAAAACACCGCAGTCCATAGCGGAGCAATATCTTGTTGAGTTCTGGGAGTATATGGATAAGAGAGCAAATGACCGCAAGGTGGTGTTGTCTGCGGGGGCTTGGTGAGGGAAGTCGCAAACAAGCCATCCACTAATCCCGTTCGCGAGGTGGAGGATATAGCGGAGTTCAGAAGCTGCGCGCCTGGCTTGCCTATATACAAGCTGGGTGGCGGGCTTATGAAGGAGTGCGTTAATTTGGAAATCAAGAATGGTAGGCTCAAGTCAAGGGATAAATTGAAAATGTTTGCCAGTGAGCCTGATTTGAAACAGGGAGGAACGGAAAACGCAAGCGTTTTTTATGATAAATTTTTCTCAATAACTTACAATGGAGTGGAAGAAAAGTTTTGGTATGCGATAGTACATACGGGTACGCAGCTTTGGATGTGGGAACGATTTTTTAGGCATAATGGGAGCGCGTGGGAAAAAATATATGAATATACCTTTCCTTTTGCTTCGGTCTTTATAGATCTGCTTGCATTCAAAGTGTTTAGGATGAATAATCTATTTAACACGAGCTTTTGGATTGTATCTACTCACATCGGCAGGTCGTTTGTCCTGGATATGAGTACTATGCAATTTAGACCGCTTGGGATGCAGAATGTTCAAATTATACCAACGCAAGATACATCAACTGGTCAATCCAACAGAGCGTTCGGTTTTGATTATGTGGAAAAAATTGGAGAGATAGTAATAAGGAGTTCGGGAGTTAAGAAACTTGATGGCTTGGTTGGAACGACAAGAGGGCTAATGAATTTCCTCGTGCCCGGAGCAGAACAAACGCCGCCTCGCACAACGCACATCAGGCTGTGGTTAAGCGATAAGCTTTTTGACGTTGAGAATGAAGAAGAATTCAGCGGCGACCCTAATGTGTTATATCCGGTTATAGATTTTGAACTGAACGAATTGCGAGCTGGTAGCATGAATGGAGCCAATGGCGTTGCCACAATAGACCGAAGGAAGGGTCTGAATGGAATTTTATTCAGTGTTTACAGATACAGTCAAACGAGTTTCAGAGTCGTTTATTATGAGTCTCTGGATAGTCAGGAACCGAGTTTCACAAGCATTGAAAACTCAACTATAGAGACCATGAACCTTATCCCTATGCCAGATGCGCGATGTTTGTCAAATGGCACTATTTTTGGCATAATGAACGACAATGTTGTTTATAGCTCCAATCCGGGCACAGTGTTCCAAGAGCAGACGACCGCGCTCAAAGTGCTTGTTGCGGATGTAGGCAGCATTATTGATATCGTGCCCGTAAGCACGGGCACTCTTGCATTCGGCTCAAAAGGCATAGCAAGGGTGGCAAGCCTCGGCGGTGGAGATTTCAGCGTTTCAAAGATAGCGAGCCGTGATTTGACTGGTATGCGCTGCTCGGCTCTACCTGGGCTAGGCGCGGTGTGCGTTGGCACAGGCAAGTTTATTTTCGTAAATGAAAATACATTTGAGGCAAGCGAGGAATTTATGGGCTTACCGATAGCTGATATGCTTGGCGACTTGGCAAATGATGTACGGGCTGTAAAGATAGCTGACAATAAACTGTATATTATTGCGGGTGATGGCAATAATGCCGAAAACAATAGACTTTTCTTCATTGACTTGGATAGCGGAGCGATGATGGAGATAAAGACAAAATACTATCCTATGGACTTGTTTAGTACCAATAGCTCTATATATATCATCGGGAAATATCATGGCAATGTTAATAGGCAGGTTGTTGTTGCCAGCAGCGGAGAAGCATTTGAAGAAAACATAATATACGCAGTCACATTCTGCGAAAGTTCTGCGTATGGGTTTGTACAGCACTTAAGCACACAGGTATTGGCAAAGCTAGGCAAATGCCAGTATTTGGAGGCGACCGTCAAAGATTCGCCCCGCCATGAGCCCAATGAATTTTCAAAGCTTAAAAATGGCGAGGAGTATCAAGATTATTTTATTCCAGCGAACCAAAACGATAAGGGCAATAGCTCAAAGGCTGTAGAGGTTACGCTATATTTTGGCAAAAGGCTGCTATTGATAAATCCAGAAGGCGAAAATGACGGCTTGGAGATACTATCGGTAAAGCTGACTAGGCTCCGGCAAAATGAAGTTTCAAGCCCTAGCTTCAATTCAAACAGGGGTTAGTATGTTTTCAAGGGTGCGCAAAGATGCCGATTTAGAAAAAACCAAACAAATGGTTAATTTGCTGCTTGGCGATATTGAGGCTTTGTTTGCATCGGTTCGGAGCCAGATAAGCGAGAATGCGAAAGCCATAGAAAAGAGCAAGGAGGGACATATAGCCTTCGGCATACAGACTAACAAATTGAACGAACTCAAGGCGGCGGTTGCGGCGAACACAGCGAATATAGCCACAAAAATAGGCGAAGCTCCTATTGACGGCAGAATTTATGGCAGGCGTAATGGAGTTTGGCAACTTTTAATTATTCCAGATGTATTCATTGACCCACGTGATGAAAAAATTTATAGGACAGTAGAAATAGGCAATCAAACCTGGATGGCGGAGAATTTGAATTGGGCAGGCGCAGGCGTTTATTACGGAAGCGGCACAACGCCGGGCGTTAGGGAGCCATTCCCCAAAGCCGGCAGGCTTTACACTTGGGAAGAAGCTCAAACCGTTGCACCTCAGGGCTGGCACTTGCCGACCGATGCGGAATGGACAACAATGACTAATTTCATCGGTGGCACAACAGGCGGTGGGTTTAAATTAAAAGCCACAACAAGCTGGAATAACAACAATGGTGCCTCTGGCAACGGCATTGACTCTTTCGGTTTTTCGGTTTTGGCAGCTGGCAACCGCTATATCGATAGCACGTTCGGCGATGTTGGCAACAGCGGCCTATTCTGGACTGCTACGGCTAATACTGCCAGTAATGCTCTCTACCGCCACTTTTTACATAATAACGTTGATTTGGCTAGGTACAATGCTGACAAGGCGCACTCGTTTAGTGTGCGTTGCGTCAAGGACTAGGACATGACTGAACTTATAACTACACCGCTCACTGAAATGACAAGCAAAATAAATGAACTGGAAGCGTTTTTCATCATATTGCTCATTGTTGTCTTGGTGGCGATTGGAGTTTTTGGCTTCGTAGTCATAAAAATGATAATAGCGACTAGAGATCGCGCTGAGTTGAGAAACGAACAGATAACGAAGGCTGTGCAAAGTTCAATGTGCGCTATAAATGCTGTCGAGGAATTAAAGGTTATTCTTGAAACACACATCAACCATTGCTACGGAGAAACAAAAGAATTGAAGCAAGTTGATATAAGAATTTTTGACAAAATAGAAGAAGTTAGAGATATGGTTATTAAATATCTAGTCGATAGAGGCAAAAATGATAAAAGTTAGCTATTTCAAAGGTCCGCAGATAGTGACCGAGTTCGCTGGCGTGGATTTGTGGAAGCTTAAAAGCGAGGTGGAAGTGAAAGTTTTCACAAACGAGGGAACTCTGGTTTACACGATGAAGCCGGGCTTCCTGACGAATATGCGGAGCGGCTCGCACCTCATAGACTGGCTTATCCCAAAGTTCACCAAAAACAACGACTACAACCTTGCCTTGCTGTGCCACGACTTTGCATATACAAAGCTCCCAGACGGAACGAACCCGATAAGTCGTGAGCTTGCGGATGAAATGCTGCGGCAGATGGTTATTCTCTCTGGTGAGCTAGGCAGTTTCAGGGCTGGCATTATGTATAGAGCATTGCGTGTAGGTGGCGGCTCCGCTTATGAGTGCGAGAACGCGGGGGAGTATAAGGGAGCGGGGGAATATATGAGGTTTGAGTGGGGGAATAGGTAGCTCTATTTTGCTCATAGCCTGAACCCCTCCACCAGCTTGATAGCCTCCTCTGCGCTGTGGCACACTTCCACCCTGTATCCTGCCAGCCGCAAGTCAAACATCCATTGCTTCTGTGCCTCGTTTTGCCTGCCGTCTGGCGACTTCATCTCTATGAACAGACGGAGCTTCGGGAAGAACAAGTCTGGCACTCCCGCCTTCACGCCTTCGTCTTTGAGCCGCTTTCCGGTTATGGCGTTGCGTGCCCCGCCGTTGGGTATGGCGAAGTATTGGATATTGGCGGCATCAAGCCATTGGCATAGGGCTACCTGCGAGCGGTGCTCAATGTCTTTCATTTTGCCTCCAACATCTAAAAATGCGAGTAGTTTTAGGTAATGTGAGTTTGAATAAAAATCTACGCCACCAACTTGTAAATGAAAAAGTATAATGGTCGTGTTTGCCTATCCAAATGGTTATATTATACACGTACTTTTTTATCTGTTCTTCTGTGAGTTTCATACTGCCTCCGTTGTTGGTATAATCTTGCTCTTGACGTAGCTGCGAATGCCTATGAGCGTGATGTCGTTGTGACCCCGTTGTTTGCAGGCTTGCGCAAAGTCCGCCAAGGCATCCACTACGCTCTCGGCGTGCCACTCGGTTTTGTATATCTTATGCTCTTGCAGGTTCACGTAGTCTATAAGATGTCGGTTCATTTTGCCCTCCTATTGACTATGTGGCATCTAAGCCCTTGTATAAACCCGCACAGCTCATTGTTTTTGCCACAGCCCCTTTCCTTGCCCAAAATTACGGCAAGCTCTTGCAGGTTCTTTATCTGCCTTTTCTTGGAGAATGTTTCGTCCGTGCAGTTCTCCAGAGCGGTTCGCCATATTGCCTTTTGCCTCACGTTCCCTCCGTATCGTGGATATTTCCTATAACTTCAATGTTGTGGTAAATGTTTAAATAGTTTGTATAATAGTGGTCTAAATTTCTTTCTAATTGAAAGTGGCGAAACATAAAAGCACCTTCTTTAAAAATAATTTTACCAACAAGCCCAACCCTTTCATTTGGGTCAAAATCTATATCCGCTTTTACAATATCCCCCTCAAAGATTTTAACTCCGTTTTTGTCGGTCAATCCTGTGAATTGCCCTACAGTTTCAGGGAAAACTGTAATTCCGCCTATTTCTGGCAGACCATTTCTTGTATTTAGGTCGCCATAAAAAAATCCGTCTTTGTCCTTGCCTCTAAATTCTATATCCCTCATACCACCTCCAATTCAAACTCTGGATTCCCCATATTCGCAAGTATAGCCTCAAACTCCGCTACAGCCGCTTTGGACTGCGTAACGCCCGTGTAGTCGCCGTTTATGTGCCTTCCAAGCAATATGCAGCCATTGGTGTCATTTGCGGTGTTGCCAGCGTGTATGCGTATGCCTGCAAATCCCGCTACGTTCTGGAGTTCCCACATCATTCTTTTGAAGCGGGGGGACATTGTCTTGCGGACTTTGTATGTGCCGTAGGGAATAGCGGTGTCGCCTTTGATTTTCCACTCTGCTACCGTGCTAGGGTCTCCGTTGCCGCGTACGGGGTCTTCGCATGTGTAGCACTCAAACAGCAGCTTGTCGCCTTGATGCAGCTTGAACTTGCCTATCGTTTGGTTGCGTTGCGGATATAAGCGGTTTAGGGTTGCTTTAAGCATATTTCTTCCTCCTCTTCATCGGAATTTCCATTTATACATTCTTCACAGTGACCTTTGGATTCAAAGCAATTACTGCACAGGTTTAGTTGACACACTGGGCAATTATTTAATATCACTATTTCTCCGCAATTATCGCAGGTTATATCATCTATCATTTTACCACCCCCCGATGTGATGGCATTTTGAGCAAATGCCTGTTTTTAAATCAGTGGATACTTTTATGAAATTATGCCATAAATCTTTTTCTCCGCAAAAGCGGCAAGTTGCTACTATTCCGTCAATAGGATTATTTGATATTCTATTTATCTCCGCTTTTGTAAGTTCCCTAGTCATTTGTTCCTCCCTATGTATTTTGAAAAATCTTTCATTTCAGCCCCTCTACATCTGTATTGACTGAAAAGAGAAGTGAAATACTATTTTTATTTATCCTGGTAATATACCCATAAAGCATAGCTATCTTATATATATGCTCCAGCTTATATTCTCTTTTTGAAATTTCAAAAGCGGCAGCAAGTTCTTTTTTGTTATTTACTAACATAATGTTAATTTTGCCTGTTGCTGTTGCGTTCCATTCTACCAAATCATTATTTCTTTCAATTTTAGAAATGGTAAATTCTTTAAGAGTAAAAGCGGGGCACGTGCTTAAATAGCCTAGCGTTATCATTTCTATTTGTTCGTTATTTAAAGTTTTCATTTTCCCAGCCTCCACCATTTTAAGAACTTCCCAAACGGGTCATCTTCCGCAAGGTTGAACCAATAGGCTATGCCGCCCTTGTCCCGCCACCGCTTGCACTCTGCGGCATTGTCGTCTATGAGCAGGTCGTTGGGGTGCTGGCAGTGAACGGACTTGTCGGGGGCTTCTATTGCTTTGCCGCGTATATTAAGTTTTTTGTGAAGCCAATCCGTTTTAATCTCCGCGTAATCCGCTGTTATGAACTCAAAATTGGAGTCGCCTTCAAACCAATACTCGCTCAAAATGTCAATTAGTTTCCCTGCCCACGGCTGCGGCTCTGCTACTTTGTAGAATTGTTTGGGAGTTGGAGCTTTGCAAAGATAATCTCCATTCTTACAAATAAACTTTCCACTATCTTCGCTTTTTGCACTATAGTTGCATTGCTCCGAACACCATTTCCACACGCCGAACTTCTTCGCCGTTCCCACGAAATCCACGCACACGCCGTCTATGTCAAGGTATATCATTGGTTGCCTCCTTTGCTTTGAAATCCGAATTGCTGAACAGAACGGGCTGCCCGCTGTTCCTGAACTGCCGCATAATGTCGCGGTATAGCTCCGCAGGAACAAGCGAGCGGTCTTTGTAATTGTTAATTGCTTTTATCCCATTTGCTTTATATCTTATATTTTCCTTTGTAGTTCTTCTTGATATAACTCTTTTTATTTTGCTAAAATCCGGTCTTTTGTTTTTAAGAAAAAGTCTCATGTTTGAATAGATAACTGTGGGCTTATACAAATCAAATCCATAGGAGAAATAATTGCATATATTTTTTATTCCATCTAAATTTGCCACTTTATATAAATAAGAGAAAATTATGCTTTGAGTGCCGTTCTCTATCGCCCAGAATTTAGGTTTGTAGTGCTGGATAATTCTAGCCAAAGTCAAAGCTGTATTGCAACCATTTATTCTTATTTTTTTGGCTTTCTCGTTGAAATCAAAAGGAACGAATTTAGACTTCCAATGAAAATTTAGTCCTTTCTCTGTTGTGTATAGCTGTATATTTCCCTTGCTAACACCAACCCAGCTTTCGCAAGGCGGCGATGCGAAAATAACATCGGGCTTGGGGTATGTGTCCAGCACCTTCTTTGCAGTCTCAAAATCGCTTAAATCCAAATCTATATGCTCCGTTCCGCTGCCTTTGCCGAAGGAATAAACCTCGCACTCCGGCAACGCCTTAGCAACCGTGGCGGTCTCGCTGTCAAACAAAGCCCAGACTATGCGGAGTTCTTCGGTCATAGTTTTACCCCCGTGCGATAATCGGGGTGTAGATATACTTCTTCAATTTTATACGTAGCATTTTCGCTACATAATTCCAACAGCTTTAAACATTCTTCTTTAGTTTTGTATGTTGCAAATACACACCATTTTGCATATTTACTTTTCAATTTTGAATACACACGGAAAAATAATACTTCTTTCACATTATTCATATAACAGCCTCCCCGCAAAAATCTTCTAGCACTCTGAACTCAATCACTTTCACAATAGGGTTGCTATCCCAGCCGTAGCCACGCTTGGCGTTGATGCTGTCCCAGAGCCGGATAAATTCCAGCCTTACATCGTTTGGGTCTTCGCTAGTGTATGGAGTTCCCTCTTTTAGCAAATCTGGTGGAGGAATATCATTAAGCCTCTCCTCTCTCACCGCTTCCACTTGCAGATACAGGCGGCAGGCTTCGCGGGGCATATATATGGAAGAAAACCATTGCCTTGGTTTCTCTATGAATTTTCTGAACTTATTGTATCTGTCGGGTGTGAATTTAACATATCCCGTTTTTCCGTCTTTAAATTTTACAGAAATGTGAAAATTTTCATCAGTGGTTTTTCCAAGCACCTCAGCAACGCGCCACGTCTCCCGAACCCACAGCACATCGCCAACCTCGCACGTGGATTTGATGCGGCGGGTCTGCGTTTTGCGACCGTCAAGTATGGCACGAACCATATCGGTGGTGAATAGTATGGGGCGTAGCTTTTGCCCTTGAATTTTGCTAGTCTGCATTTTCCACCTCCCAAGGATATTGCTGTATAAGTTTTTCGCCCCAAATTCCCTTTAAGGAATCTTTCATAAAGAGCGATGAAATACCGCTATCTTTACAGTCCTTAACAATATTTTTTAACGATTTTTTTTCGGGGATAAATTTACTTTTCCTATTACCAGTTTCCACGCCTAAAATAACCCATTGGACTTTTTCATAAGGTAAATGTAAGCCATTTTCAAATTTGCAAGTAATTGGCTCTACAGATACAAATATGTTATTGACTTGCAATCTAACTATGCAGTTTTGCACAGTGCCACAATCCCACGTCATCGTAATTCCGTACCAAAAGTTTTCTCTATTTGGCAAAAATCCCTTTTCCGCAAGTTCCAAATACCTCTTAGGATTTTTCGTTAAAAACAAATACCTGTGCTGCGGTGCTTTTTCGCAAGCATCAAAAACCGCTTTAATCCACTCGTCTGGCACCCATTCTCCGAACAAATCAGCCATAGAGCAAACGAATATGTTATGTGGGGTTTTGAGGCTCTGCGGTTCGTTTAATCGTGTTGGGTGTAAAGTGGGCATAAATCCCCAAGGATAAGTATTTGCCTTTATATCTGTAGCATATTTGATATGAGTTTTGCCGTCATTGCATTTATCGCCAAACCTATTAGCAATTTTCCGGGCATAGCAATACTCGCAATTATGCAGGCAACCCGTGACGGGGTTGAACGTAGCATCACACCATTCTATCTTTGTCTTGTTCATGATTCCTCCCACTTCTCCGTTACCTCATTCCACCGCCACGCCTTGCCGCATTGCAGGCACTTGAATACATCGCTGCCTCTGCTCGTTTCCACCGTGGCTCCTTCGCACTCGCACCATAGCTGGTCGTATTCCCATGTCATTTCCCTGCCCTCCTTGCGATTTCTGTATTCAACTCGCCTAGATAAATTCCTTTTGGAAGTTTCTCTAAAATTTTCATTTTTGCTTCCAAGTCAAGTTTAGCCCAGCTTTCAAACGATGGGAGTTCCAAAGTTTTCAGCTTTTCCAAACGCCGCTTTCTTTCTTCTAACTCTTTTTGCTCATGCTCATTTTTTTCTTGCTTGTCTTTGAGTATTTGCATTTCTTTTTGTTTTGCTAAAACAACATGCTTTATATAGCCTTCTACCTTGTCCTTTTCAAAATCTTCCCAGCGGCGGTTGTAAACAAAGGTTTTGCACATCGGGATAAAACTACCGCCTTCTTTCTGCCATTGCTCGCTCTTTGCGAAAAGTTCCACAGTGGCGATGATGTAGCCAAGCTCCGGCAGCAAGCCGTCTTTTTTGTATTTTTCCCAATACTCAAATGCTTTTGATTTTCCATGCTTGTTCGGATACACAGCGTGGAATTTTTCAAAATCCTCCGAATAGCCTTTTACACTTTTTACACAATTATGTAAATTTTCTTTTCTTTTTTTTGTATTTTTTTCTTTTAAATAAATGGTACTTGTAACATCAGTTACGGTATTGTTACGGTTACTAGTACTTGGATTTAAGACCCCACCCCCCAAACCCCCCTCCCCGCGAGAGGCGGAATTTTCGCCAGAAATAGCGGAAAACTGCATTTTTGAGCCGTTTTCGCTGTTTTTGCTCTCAACATCATTTACACTTTTTACACAATTGTGTAAATTCTGTAAACTAATTTCTACACTTTTTACACAATTGTGTAAACAAATTTCTATCTCTTTTTTTCTTGTTTCGCTTACACTTTTTACACAATTGTGTAAATTCTGTAAATAATCCATGAAAAGCATTACTAAAACTTCCAAACCATTTACATGATTTTGTAAGCGGTTTGGAAGCCTGTAATCGCTCATTTCTTTTGCGGTCATTTATTGCCTCCATTCAAAGCCATAATAATTTTGTTTAAATCGGCGGCTTTGCCCAAATTCATTTTAGAGCGTTGTGGGTCAAAGCAGCCGAATACTTCGCCGTCTATAACCTGTATGTATTCTAGCTTGTCGGAGTTTATATAGCCGTTGCTTGTTCCATCTTTTTTATATGTTTCTATAAACATTTTCCCCTCCTGTTCCCTCTACATTCCCTGCCAAGATTTTTCGCCCATCGGAAAATTTTATTGCAATTTGGACAGGTAGCTTTATGGGCTTCTACGCATAATGTACCAGCTTCATAGCTACAATTATTCCAAGTTATGCCGCATAGACTCTTGTCTGTTCCGCCGAGAAAATCCAGAATAATGCAGGTTGTTTTTCCATTATGGCGTATCTTCATAGCCCCCTCCTGTGAACACGCCTAAGCCCCGCGAGCGACCTGCGCCGCATCTCTATGTAGGCTATGTCGCTTTCGTTCTTTTTAATGGCGCGGTAAAGCTCCAGCAGTCCGGCATAGCTGCACACGAATATGGCGG
>Ga0268262_10001221_pt1 | contig 32335 bp, 38 predicted proteins | sample TergutNc150P3_FD_190354 | JGI IMG/M metagenome (GOLD analysis project Ga0268262, IMG submission 190354) | Nasutitermes corniger P3 segment gut microbial community from laboratory colony in Florida, USA - Nc150 P3 (SPAdes) (version 2) | ecosystem: Host-associated > Arthropoda: Insects >... | reverse complement strand
GGGGGGGGGGTAGAATTGATTAATTGAGAGTTGAGAATATTATGAATGTTCTGAGATAGGTGCTTTGCAACATCTCTATTCTTTTTGCATTTCATAATTCTCAATTTTTCCATTCTCAATTCTCAATTAAAAAAAACTCAATTAGCCAACAAGCTTGCTATGACTCTATAGCCGTAGGTCACTTACATCAAATATAGAAAAATTCCCTCTGCTTTGCGTCTTCGCAAAGGATTATATTCACGACTGCTTTCTTTTTCTCCCTCTTCAGCAAAGCCTCGGCTACAAGCCTCAAACGCTTTTGCCAAGGGAAATTTTTATTTGAAACTTTCTGCAATAAATTTACTATATTTATGCTAATCGTCCAGTATACTGGCAGATTAGCATATAGAGGATTTTATGATTAAAAGAACATTGCAACCGTTTATACAGAAAACTTCGCAGAGTTTTCCCGTGTTGCTTTTGTGTGGAATGCGGCAGGTTGGCAAGTCAACCCTGCTGAAAAGCATCAAGGAAAAAGGTAGAAAATATATATCGCTTGACGATGTTCAGTTGAAGAATTTTGCAAGGAATGACCCTAAATTGTTTTTGCAAACATATCCGCCACCTATTATAATAGATGAGGTGCAGTATGCCCCAGAGCTATTTACATATATAAAAATTTATGTGGACGAGCATCCAAAGGAAAGAGGGGCTTTTTGGCTTTCCGGTTCGCAGCAGTTTAGGTTGATGAAGGGTATTAGGGAATCTTTGGCGGGGCGCATTGCCATAATGGATTTGATGGGGCTTTCTCAAACGGAAATTATGCGAAAATCTGGCAAAAGCACTCCTTTTTTGCCTTCTTTTGATATGCTTAAAGAGAATAAGACAAAAACATCTTTTAGCGCAAAACAGGTATTTGACGCTATTTTAAGAGGCTCTTTCCCTGCGCTTTACGCTTTTCCAAGCACAAGGACGGATGTTTTCTACAGAAGCTACCTGCAAACTTATGTAGAAAGAGATGCGAGGGACGATTTAGGACTAAAAAACGAGTTAAAATACTACGATTTCATTCGTGCGGTAGCGGCAAGAACTGGGAACTTGCTTAATTACGCAAACCTCGCAAACGATGTGGATATAAATGTAAAAACGGCGAAAATCTGGCTTGATTCTTTGGTGCGCGCTGGCATTGTTATGCTGATAGAGCCATATAGCGCAAATATAAATAGGAGAATTGTGAACACGCCTAAAATTTATTTCATGGATACAGGGCTTGCAAGCTACCTAACCAAGTGGAATTCTGCGGAAACCTTGATGAACGGAGCCATGAGCGGCGCAATGCTGGAAACTTATGTTTTATGCGAGATAATCAAGAGTTACAGACATAATTGCAGAGAAGAGAATATTAGTTTTTATAGGGATAGCAATGGGGTGGAAATAGATTTCATCATAGAGCAAGACGGGGTTTTGCACCCCATAGAAGTGAAAAAAACGGCTATGCCGAGCAAGGATTCTTGCAAAAATTTTTCTGCATTGAAAAGTTTAGGGAAAAAAACTGGAATAGGTGCTGTATTGTGTTTCTACGAAACCCCTATCCCTATTTGCGAAGATGTAATTTCTATTCCCGTGTGGAACTTGGAAATGAGATAGAAAACTTCCCTCTCCCTCATAACCTTACGTTCCGTTTTATTACCGTGGTCATAACCGCACAGGTGCAAAAGGCCATGCACAAGTACTCGCCTCAATTCCCCGTAATATGTGTTGCCGTAAAAGGGGGCTTGCTTTTTAACTTGCCCTTCCGCTATGTAAATTTCACCCAAGAGGGTTGGTTCGTTCCATGCAAAAGAGAGGACGTCGGTTACGTGGTCTAGTTTGCGGAAATTGCGGTTTAATTCTCTCTGCTTTGCGTCTTCGCAAAGGATTATATTCACAAGTGCTTTCTTTTTTTCGTTTTTCAGCAAAGCCTCGGCTACAAGCCTCAAACGCTTTTGCCAAGGGAAACTTTTATTTGGCACGGTCGAGAAAAAATTACAACTCATACCATTTTTTGAACACTTCTATAATCTGCTCTGCCTGCGCTTTGCTGCTCACATTGAATTTGCTGCGCTGCTTATATGCGCCCGCAATTTTCTGATAGCGGCGTAGCGAAACCTTGGCTTCGCCAAAATTGCCAGTTTTATCTTTTTCTTGATAAAGAAAAGCTATGGTTGCCCATGCACCTTTTGTTAGATATTCCTTTGCAAGCTCTTTAACCAAAACTTCGCCGTTTTCGTCCTCTTGCGCCACTGTGGGTTCTATGTTTTCCGTTTCCATGGCAGTAATGTAGAAATATTTGCTATATTCATTTTACAATGTCCAAAAAATTTGGAATTTTTATTTCGTATAGGCGCAAAGGCGGCTATGATACCGCTAAACTGCTTTACGACCGTTTGAGAATGGATGGTTATTCCGTTTCGTTTGATATAGATACTCTTGAAAAGGGGAATTTTGACGACGAGCTTGAGCAAAGGGTAAATAATTGCAAAGATTTTTTGCTCGTGCTGAACCCCGGTGTATTTGATAGATTTTTTGACCCTGAATGCGACCCTAAAGAGGACTGGGTTCGGCAAGAGATAATATGCGCCTTGGAAAATAACAAAAATATAGTTCCGCTTATATTGGATGGCTTTGTTTACCCTAAAAATTTACCGGATGACGTCAAGAATATAACCAAAAAAAATGCCATAGACCTTAACCCCAAGCATTTTGAAGGCGCTTATGCACGTATGAAGCAAAAGTTTTTGCTTTCAAAGCCTCGCTGGGCAACTAGGCATAAAAAATTGATAATCTTTTCTCTTTTAGCCGTAGTTCTCTTGGGGATAGCGGCTTACATATACAAGCAGAAAGATTTGCAAATACAAGCGGAATTGCAAGCGGAGAGAATAGCCGCGCAATATGCGGATTCCATAAAAATAGCTATGCGACAAGCGGACTCCATCAGAAAAGCCGAGTTGGATTCAGTAAAGCGATATTATAATTCCATAAAAAATACCCAACCCAAAGCTCAAAAAGCAAGCACGCAAATAGAAAAGCCAGTTCCACAAAAATCTCCGAGCAAATCCTCTAACAAATCCATTCACTGGAGCGGACCTAACGATGTAATAGGGCAGGCGATGTTTGAAAAACTAGAACCCGCAGGAATTAAAAAAACAAAATGCTCCCATAGCGGCATAGTGGTAAAACTCAACAAGCCAAATTGCAAAAACGATGATCTGGCAAGGATTACATGCACTTATTCCCCAATAATGACCATCACCGACTGCGACAACAACTCATACGATGTTTTTAGGACTAACGAAAATTTCAAATCCTCGCCGCAAACAGATGAAAACTCAGCAAAAGAAGAAATAGCAAGCGAACTGCGCAGCTTGAATTTCAAAGATTGGGTTTCTGAGATAAAGAAGTTTTAGCGGCTATAGACGGCTTATTGCTCAGTAGTTATGTCATTTTTTTCTATATTTTACAGCTTATGAAAAATAAAATAATATTAGCACAGGACGCGGAAAAAATGCGGGACATTTTTTACATAACCGGCGGCACGTTATTGGCTGGCGGAATTGCTGTGCATATTTCGTTTTAAGTGACGTTCAAGTCACTGAACCCTGTCGAACCACACGCCTCTGAAGGTTTTGAATTTCCAAACCTGCTTGCCTCTTACCGTTACATAATATTCCGCTCGTGCGCCATCGCTTCTAACATAAACAACTTGGTAGCAATCAACGCCATTAAGACGCTGCTTTAACCCGGTGTAGCTGGCGGTGGTTACCCAAACATCTGGGACAAAGGAAACCTCCCAAGCTGATGAGAGAATTTTAAAATCCATGCTAGAGTTGTTAGAGTCTATTTTCTCGGTTAAAAAATAGAGAAATTCCTCCGGTACCGCATCGTTTTCAAAAGTAGTTGAGCTTAGGTGAAAAGTCTTATTGTCGCTCCAAGAAACAGAGGCTGGAGTTTCTGTATAATCCCTAAAAATCCACTCAACGTTATATAAGCCGCTCCTTATGGAATTCTGCCAAACCGGGTTCTTTTTAGCCGTGCTGTAAACTCCAGTTGAATGCATTGAAAATACGGTGTCTTTTGCGCGGTACGCAAGTTCCATTGAAAATTCAATGTTATCACCTGCTTTTTTTGAATGAATTCTGGTAGTTACAGGATAAAATTTGCCGCCTAATGGGAACTCTGCCGAAAACCAAGCGTCTTGTGCCCTCGCCAAGCCGAGCAGCGCTAAAATTAGAATTAACCCTCTACCAAGCACTCTGCTAGCTCTTTGCTAAATTCAGATGAATTATAGTGGCCGCTCTCAATGCGCTCCCTGGCAAAAGCTATTTTCTCTTCCCTAGTCTCTGGCAAAGCATTTGCCCTTGCCCTTACCAAGGCTTCTGCGGAATTGCTTTTGCCAGCATCCGCAGATATGGAAACTTTATCCGAAACTTTATCACGAGTTGTTTTTGAAGCCTTTTCATCTTTTTCTTTTGTACGGGTAGAGGCATCCCCACCTGTGGCTCTTTTAGCCCACTCGGCGGCTCCGCTTTGCACATTAATATTCGTAATTTGCATGACCATTACCTCTACTGTATATATATCGGCAAAAATAGAAAAAACTTTAATGCTTTTTACCAATAATGAAACCATTCCTTAAAATACCTATCCCAATAATGCCTATTCGCATCATAGCGAAATTTGCGTTTTTCGCCTATTTTTACATTTTTGAAGTAATAAAAGTCAACCTCTGCGTATGCGGAATAAATCCTGGCCGTATCCCCGCGAAATTCCCTTAAATCCCTTATAACAAAATATGGGGTATCCAGAACGTTTTCCCTATTGGAACCTTTGATAATCTGGGCAACCATATTCTCCAAATCCTCCTGCAAAGTTTCTTCCAGCCTCTCATGCACCCTGAAGGCAGGGTCTGCACAGGAGGCAAACAAGAGGAATATGAATAAAAAACAGGGATATGGCTTATACATATCCAGTTTCTAGAAAGAGTAGGTCGCGGAAATTTTGCTTATCCAACGGGTGCCGCCCTGAAAAAAATTGCGGAACGGAAAGTCTTCGGATACGGTAAAATCCACTTTCAGTTTTTCTTCGATATTTACCCCAAAACCAAAACCCACATTGTCGTCTGTGGTGCCATCGTTAACTGGATTGGTCACAAAGTAGCTGCCGCTTTCCCTGCAAGGTGTTCCATTTGGGGCAGATGGGCATAGAACGCTGAAGTCTATGTCATCCGATTTGCTGTAGCTCGCATAAGCGATGACTTTCTGCCCGCCAACCCGCATGACAAACCAATCCCACCAAAGATTTCTCTCTATGCCAAAGCTGATTATCCCGCCCACCTGCTGTAACTTAGCTCTTGAACCTGGGCCCCAGCCTCCATCGTCTAAATCTGTGAAAAATGTGCCTCCGATTCTTTCAATATTCCCTTCAGCATCTTCCACAGAACGGCCCCATTCCCAATTGCTACCCGCTTTTTGAATATTGTAAAAACCGGTTAAACCTAACCAAAAGAAACCTCTGGTGAATTTGGTATCAACACCCGCGCCCAAACTGATATCCATTTCGCTACGGCCAGGGGCGTGCATATTGCGTATAGAAGCCACAGGAATAAGATGCCCATCTATAGCGTTTATCCTAGAGAAAAAGCGGGCATTTAAAAACTCGGAGAGCAACTCGCTATCAAATAGGGCATGGTTGCTTGGCCCATACTGAATTCGGGCTATTCCAGCGGCAACTTCCAATTGATAATCATTAGAAAGCTCAATATTCACACCTCCGTCTAACTGCAACGCAGAAGCAAAAGCGTCTTTGGTTATTATGCCTTCATTGGTTATGCCGCCTTGGTGCGCTATGTATATGTGCAAACCAACAGCTGTGCTTCCTAAAGCTGCTCCTAAAAATCCATCAAAATTTGTCACTGGAATTGGAGTTTCAAATGGTATGCCCGCTGGGCCAATTATATAATCTGGGAAATACTTCAGCAGCCTTTCGTCTTTGCGGCCCAAAACGCCGCCAATGGAAAGAGCGTTGCCGCCACCTATATTAAGCGAGAACAAGCCGCCAAACCAGGGATCCCACGGGTCTTGGTTCTGGCCGCTTTTAACACCGCTGGCTCTGCTACCATTATAAACACCAAGCTCGCCTATAAGAAAATTTGGATAGAGGTTTATATTAGCTGGATTATCAAAAATGGACATATCATCCATAATGAACCTAGCGCTCTTTCCCATAGATTCTACACGAGCATCAGTTGCAAAAGCCGTTATGCTGCCAAACACAACAACCAAGACTATGACAAAACGCAAAGCTCTCATTCAGCATCTCCACTAAAAGACAATATCGAAAGAAGATAGAAAAATTTAGGCGTTTACGTCTTCTAAACGCACCGAACCCACCTTGCTCACACCCTTTATCTCTTGGGTTACGCCGTAGAGCTTGTCGGATGCTGCCATTGTCCTTTTATTGTGGGTAATAACAACAAACTGGGTTTGGTGGCTAAAACGGCGCAAAAGCCCCATAAAACGCCCGATATTGGCGTCATCAAGCGGCCCGTCTATTTCGTCCAGTATGCAATAGGAAGAGGGTTTTACCATGTAAAGGGCAAAGAGCAGAGACGTGGCGGTCAAAGCCCTTTCCCCGCCGGACAAAGCCCTTACGCCCATCATTCTTTTGCCTGGAGGGCGGGCATTTATAACTATTTCCGCTTCCAGCGGGTCTAAATCGCTTTGCATGGAGAGCAGAGCCTCGCCGCCCGGCATCAAGTTTGTGAACACATCTTGATAATTGCGCTGTATTTTGCGGAAGGTATCCAAAAAGCGGTCGCGAGCCACCAAGTCCAACCTCTCCATCGCCGCTAAGAGGCTATTCTTTGTCCTGTTGAGATCGTTGTATTGGGTCTCTATGGAAAGCACCCTCTCTTTTTCCGCCTCAAAGTCCTCTGCGGCCGTGGCGTTGACGGGGCCTATGGATTTTATCTTTTCGCGCAAATCGTATATCTCAACATTTGCTTCCCGCTCCTCTAACTGCACGGGAACAAAATCTTGCTCGGCGGCTTCTTTTTCCAAATCAAATTCATATTCCTGAAAAATTCGCTCCCTAACCCTTTCCAGGGAATTTGAGGAGCCTTGTATTGCAAGTTCCAAATCGTGGGAATTTTTTTCCTTTTCGCGCAGAGAGCGGTTTATTTCCCTGACTTCCGTTCTCCATTCCTCTATATCGCCGCCCATCACATTGTATTTCTCACGTGCCAAATCTCGCAAATTCTCTTTTTTTGTCAAAATCTCCTGCTGGTTTTCTATTTGCAGAGCCTTGTCCTCAAGCTCATTATGCAATAGCCCCGTTCTTGTATTTATAGCTTCAAGTTCTTCGCCGCGCAGAACAATGGCATTGTTGATGGTTTTAATCTGCTCTTTCACATAGCGCAAACGATTTTCCTTTTCCGAAAGCTGTGCTCTGTTTGCATTCAAAGAATTTGCAACTTCGTTTATAGTTTCCTCTTGATTTTTGAACAATCTCTCCTGTTCACCGAGTTCGCCATCTATGCGTTCAAATTCGCGTTCCGTCTGTTCAAGTTCAAGCCCTGCCGCATTAAGCTCAACGTTTGAGCTTCTGGAGTTTTTAAGTTCGTGCAAGCGAGCCTCAAAACCATAAACCTCTTGCTGCGTTTTTTCCCTTTGCGCTCCGAGCGCGGAGATATTTGCCTCGGCTATTCTCAACTCGGAATTCGCCTTAATCGCTTGCGAATCCAAGTTCTGTTTTTCTTCGGCTGCATTTGAAATTGAAGCGGAGAGTTCCTGCAATTTTTCCTTTGCCGCGGTGATTTGCGCATTTATGGAATTCATCTCCTCGTTCAGTGCAGATATGTTGGTTTGCAGTTTTTTTATCTCTGCGTTCTGCTGCAAAATGCCGTAGCTCTCTTCCGTTTCCTTGCCTATTTGAGCGAGGCCTATGGAGTTGATGGCTTGGCAATTCTCTGTGCAGAACCACAGATCTTTGCCAGCATATTTTTTTGCGAGCCTTGCCGCTGTTTCAAAATCATTCACCAAAAAATATTTGGAGAGCAGGGAATTCAACAGAGCGGAGGAATTTTCGCCGCATTTTACCAAGGAGGTAAGCGGAGCCGTTATGTCTGGATCGCTGATTTTTTGCGAAGCGTCAATTGATGTTTCTGAAACGTTCCAAGCTAGCAAAGCGCGCCCTGAATTTTCGTGGCTCAAGGTTTGCTCGCAAGCTAAGGCGGTCTCTTGATTTTGCGTTAAAAGGGCTTGCACCAAAAAGCCCAGGCAAAACTCAACCAAAGCGGCGTGTTTGCTGTCCAAAACCTCTATCTGATTTGAAAGCAGGGTTATCTCTTCTGCCTTTTGGTTCAAGAGCAGTTTATTGCCTTCCAAGTTTTCGGAATTCTTTACGCTTTGCAAAGTTTCCAAGCGGGATTCCAAGCGGGCTTTTTCCTTTATGGATTCCAAATTTTTATTTATCAGCGAATCTAAATTTTCATTCAAGGTTTCTTTTTCGTTTGCCAAAACATTTTGTTTTTCCGCAAGAATTTCGGATTTATTTTTGCTCTCGTTTATCTCGTTTTCCTTATTATTCATCGATGATTCGTATTCCTGAATTTTGGAATCCATGTTTTGAATATCGTCTGTTTCCGCTTGTATTCGTTTTTCCAGCATTTCTATTTCTGCATCGGTTCTTTGCCATTGGCTTTTGAGCTTCCCTTCTGTTTGAACAAACTGCAACCTTTTTTCTGAAAGTTCTCTGTGCCTTTTGCGCAGGTCTTCTATGGAGTTTCGCAGGTTTTGCAAAATTTCAGTTTCCTTTTTGCTCTGCGCTTCCATCTCCCCTATTTTTGGCGTTGTGTTTTTCAGCTCGTCTTCCAAACTCTGCATCTCATCTTTCAACGCAAAAATTGCATTTTCGCTTTCGCTTATCTCGTGTTCGCAGCGGATTTTATTTTCACCTTGTTCCTTTTCCCTATTCTGCAAATGTATATAAGCCTCGTTCAGCTTTGCCACTTCCGACTTTGCATCGGAAACTTCTCTTTCACATTCCCTTAAATTTTCTTCATCGCTGGATATCAAAAGGCGTTTTTCCTCTATTTTTAGCTCCAGCTCGTTCAACTTCATCCTCAAGGTTTCAATTTCCGTTTCGCCCGTAACCTTGGCGGCGGAGAGTTTTTTTAGTGATGCCTTGTCATTGGTATATTTGCCGAGGTTTAAGGAAACATCCAACTCTTTCAAACGTTTTTTCAGTTTGCGAAGCTCCTCCGCGCGAACCAACATTCTCTCCTGCTGCCTGAATTGGTTTTTTGCGTACTGCAAATCAGTCGCTATGCGGTCTAAATCTATCTGCACTCGCTCAAGGCGGGCAGCGGCTTCTTTTCTCTGTTTTTTGTACTTGCTCACGCCAGCGGCTTCTTCAAAAATTGTCCTGCGTTCATCTGCTTTGTCGCTGAGCAAAGCGTCCACCATTCGCTGGTCCATTTGGGAATATGAGCCGGAACCCATGCCGGTATCTGCAAACAGGTTTCTTATGTCTGCAAGCCTACATTCTTGGTTATTTATCAGGTATTCGGATTCACCGTTGCTAAAGGCTTTTCTGGTTATCATAACCTCGGAATACTCGGAGGGCAAAAGCCCTTTATCGTTTTCAATAACAAGGGAAACTTCTGCCATGCTCTTAGCAGGCCGCTCCGCAGTGCCAGAAAATATAACCCCCTGCATTTTGTCCATTCTGAGCAGCCCCGCCCGTTGCTCGCCCATAACCCAGCGTATGGCGTCCACAATATTGGATTTACCGCAGCCGTTGGGGCCAACTATGGCGGTCAACCCATTCCCTTCAAATAGTATTTCCACCTTTTGCTCAAAAGACTTAAACCCTTGAATTTTCAACTTCTGTATTTTCACGGCAGAGTTAATGTAGAAATTATAAAACCAAGCTAGCTGGCATAACTTTTTGTCTGAACCAAAATTCTCAGAATTACCAGAAAAGCAAGAACGCCCATCTACAAATGCTTTACCAAGTGTCTGTTATACCTATTTTAAAGAATTTACAGAATAAGAAATATGGCGCAACAACCCGATGCGTAAAATAACATAATGATACAGATTTACACAAAAACGTCAACAGTTGTTTGCAAAATGCACAAACTTGAATTTTTTTCGGCTTGACAAGCGTCTAAGGTAATGGAAAACAAAATAGAAGTTCAATATGGAAGAGGCAAAAACCAACCGCAATTGTCTGAACCCCGATTCACCCGATTTGGAGGATTTTCCCGATGCTATATGAAATGCTTACTCGTAAAATTATTGGCTGTGCTATGAGGGTTCATAGAACGCTCGGAAATGGTTTCCAAGAGGTGATTTATTTGAGCTTAAAGCATTGATAGCTATGGAAAGAGTTCATTTGTCTCAAGCAAAAAATTATTTAGAGGCATATAAAATACCAATAGGGTTATTGATAAACTTTGAGAAAGGCTATACTGCTGCCGACATTGAGAACCACCTTCTCAAACAAACCCAACCTGCAACTGCGTAGCCTGCCCAGCGGTTAAGTTTACGGGTGGTTGGAGCGAGGGGGAGACTTCCCCTTTACCCTAAAGCTTTTATATGTGGCAATTACAACGCTGGTAAATGGAATGGCTAGCACAAGCCCTAAAAAGCCCAGCAGTTTTCCCCAAACTACGAGCGAAATCAAAATCAGAACAGGCGAAAGACCGAGCGCCCCGCCCATTATCCTTGGAACTATCACAGAATCTTGCAGAACCTGAATGCCCGCGTAAATCACGATTATCATCAAAGCCACTTCCCAATAAGCTATGCCAGATTCCAGCGAATAAATAAGCCCCAAAAACGCCGCTATGGGAATGCTCGCCACCTGCAAATACGGCACCATATTCAATACGCCTATAAAAAGACCAAACGGAAGCCCCATCGGCAACCCCATTACGCTAAACGCTATGGCAAAAAGTGCCCCGACAATCGAAGCGACAGCGGTCTGCGCCCTAAAATAATTTCCCATTATATGGTCAAAAGAGCTGAAAAAATGCAAAACGCTTTCTAAATATTTTTCTGGAATTTGATTAGACATTTTTTTCTTGATGTTTTCAAAATCTATCAACGCAAACACCAAACACAGAGCTATCATAAAAAGGGCAAAAAACCACGCAAACACCCTACCAACACCGGAAAACACGCCAGCCGCGCTCGGCAAAACTTTTTCCCAAGCACTTTGAGCAATACTCAGCAAATCAAAATTCTGCAATTTATCCAAAAGAGGCGCAAAATTTCTCTCTTCCCATATTTTATCCCAATACATCTTAATCTCATCTGGCAGATATTCTATAATGGTCGCTTTCCATGTACTGTCGCTTGCATATTTTTGCAACAGTCGCCCTAAATTCATGGCTTGGTCAACAATCATCGGGACAAATATAAGCACTGCCCCAATGAAAATGATTAGCACCAACATCAATACTATTATAGAAGCTAGCCACCTGTGCTTAACTTTTTTTTGCAATAAATTCACGATGGGGTTTAGAATATATGCCAGCAAAAACGCTATGATAAATGGAGTGAGCACGTCGGACAAATAGTAAAGCAGGGCAAAAAACATCGCAAAGCCGCAAAACGCGAACAAAAGCCGCATTTTGCGGTCTGAATTCCAATAAATTTCCTCGTTTGGATTACTCATAGCTCACCTGTCTATTTCTGGTATTACGGGATCAAGGGTAGCCATTATAGTCACCAAATCGGAAACTTTATGCCCCTTGCTCATTTCGTTTAGGGAAAACAAATTTGCAAAACTTGGGCTACGGGTGTGGATGCGGTAAGGCTTGTCGCCTTTGTCCGCCACTATATATGTACCATAGATGCCTTTTGCGGTTTCTGTTTGAGCGTAGTATTTGCCTGTTGGCAATTTGTAGCTCGGTTTTGAAACGGAGCGGTACGGCCCTTCTGGGAATTTGGCTATGCACTGTTCCAAAATTTTCATCGACTCGTGAATTTCTTGTATCCGCACTATGTAGCGTGCGTAGCAGTCGCCCTCGGTTGCAACGGGGACATTGAAATCAAGAGAGCTGTAAATTGAGTATGGGTCGTTTTTGCGGACATCGTAATTCACGCCGCTCGCTCTTAGAACGGGACCTGAGCAACCTAGCTCAATGGCTTTTTCCTTTGAGAGAACGCCTATCCCCTGAGAGCGGAACAGCACTATAACATTTTTGGAGAGCAGGGTTTCGTAGTCTTTCATCGTGGGTTTTAAGTGTTTCAAAAAAGCCTTGACTCTTGGGATAAAGGTATCGGGAACGTCTTTTACTGAGCCGCCCGGCCTAAAATAATTCATGGTGAGCCGCTGCCCGCAAACATCTTCAAAAATATCGTGAATCATCTCGCGTTCTTTAAAGCCGTAGAGCAACGCGGTTTGCCCGCCCAAATCGCCGCCAAAGCAGGCGTAAAAAACCAAGTGAGAAGCTATGCGGTTAAGCTCGCAGAGCATTACCCTTATGTACTCGCCACGTTCCGGTACTCCAATGCCCATTGCTTCTTCAATTGCCAGGCAAACGCAGTGGTTGTTCTGGTGCGAGGTTAGGTAGTCTTGCCGGTCTGTTAGGTGTATGTATTGAATGTAGGTTTCGCTTTCGGCTTGTTTTTCCAAACCCCTGTGTATATAACCAAAATGCGGCACAACTTCGATTATGGTTTCGCCGTCTAGGCGCAGAACAAGGCGCAACGCGCCGTGAGTGCTGGGGTGCTGCGGCCCCATATTCACAAAAAACTCCTCTGTTCCGCTGGCAAGCGGCGGCAATTTAAAACCAGGAGGCAATGGGGTATGCGTGGACATTTTATAGAGAATATAGAAAAAAATTGTCTGAACCCCGATTCTCCCGATTCAAGGATTCACCCGATAATTCAACTCAAAATGCTCGTTTGTGCAAATAGAACCAGGACTTGTACCGCCGCCAGCATTTACAAACTCATAATTCCCATCATCGTAAGAGACACCATAAGTTTCCACTAATCCTGCAATTTCTTCATCTGTAAGCCACGCACCCCACAAAGTTACACCTTCTACGGCAACGCACGGAATTGGCAAATCTCTTTTTTTATGTTCGCTACGCCAATCATCCCAGTATTTCATTGCTTCATCTTTACAAGCTATGATTTCTTCGAATATGGTTGCACCTTCTTGACATTCATATATACGTTTGTCTTGAACAAATTGGAACTAGAAAACGAACTTGCCATTATGAACAATGGCGAACCAATGGCTATTATGTTCAAAATCCCAAAAGTCAAAAGTGGATTTGACAAAACCGTTAAATTTATAAATAGGCTAAAAGCCTTGATAGCATTAAACGAAATGCGTTCAGAAGCCGAAGCAAGAGGCTTCCTATCAGACGAAGAAATAGAGACCGAAATACAAGCAGCAAGATTAAATGGATAATTTAGTCCTTGACACAAATATTTTAGTCTCTGCATTATGGTCCTTAAATGGAAACTCTGCAAAAATCGTAGAATTGGTATTATACGGCGAAGTTCAGACAAAATACCCTAAGCCACCTCGTCAACCACTTTCCTTGGCACAACAAAATCTATGCACAAGGCGAGCCATACGGAAACGGTGCAGGAGATGAGCGGGTTCCAGGGCCAGGAGAAAACCCCGTTTAAAGGCGGGGTGTATTGCTGAATAAAGGGAATGCCGTTGAACAGAAGCAAACTCAACATTCCGCACACAACGCCGCCTAAAACCGAAAATGAACGCAGATAAGTGGCAAAGAACGATAGCAAAAAAAGCGCGAGGAGCGGCCCTGTGAAAAGACCTGTGAAAAATAGCGCATTCTTCAAAAGCGAGCCTTCTTGCGATGCCGCTATAAACGCCGCAAAGGTTCCGCATACTCCCCAAAGCACAATCCATAGCTTTGTTCTGAACATGGATTCCTGCCCAGCCGCTTTGCACAGAATATCCTTTTCCGTTGTATTCCCCAAAGCGTGTATCGCGCTGGAAATGCTGCTCATAGCCGCTGCATAAATTGCGGCTACCAAAAGCCCGGTTAAACCACTCGGCAAACTGTTCACTATAAAATATGGGAACACATCATTGACCGCCAAATTTTCCGGGAGCGGACTCACATGCTTAACCTTGTAATACACAAACAACGCCGCTCCAAGCCAATAAAACAAAAGCGAAACGGCAAGGCCCAGCACCATAGACAAAATGCTAGACCTGTTTGCAGCCTTAACATCTTTGCAGCTCAAATATCTCTGCACAAACTGCTGGTCGCAGCCCCTGATGGCAATTTCTAAAACCGCATACACAATGCCTGCGGAGAGCAAAGTTCGTGCGTTGGAAATATCCAGCGAAGCGTTGAACCAATGGCTTTTGCCGCTCTCACCTGCAAGGGCTGATAGCTCCCCAAACCCGCCTATGCCGTTTGCCAAAACAAAAAGCGCAAAAATCCCGCCGCCTAAAAAAACCGCGAACTGCATAACGTCCGTCCACACAACAGCCTTAAAACCGCCATACCACGTATATATAATAGCAGCTACCGAAGAAATCAAAATAGCCGCCCACACAGGAATTTGCAGAATGGGAGCCAGAACCAAAGAGGGAGCGAACAGCAAAATACCGGTTCTCAAAACCAGATGCATCGCGTAAAACACCGCGGCAATTCTGCGCACGGAACGGGAAAAACTTTTCTCCAAAATTTCGTAAGCACTCTGCGCCCCGCTTTTTCTCAAACGCGGGATAAACAGCCACCCAACAACCAAAATGCTCAAAAGACTTCCAACATTGGTCATTATAAAGGTCATATCCACATCAAAAACATCTGCCGGAATGCCAAGCAGCGTTGTTGCGCTGACGGAAGTAGCTATTAAACTTATGCCAACCGGAATCCAAGGCATTGAGCTGCCTCCGAGCATATAATCCTTAAAAGAGCGGTTGCTCCTCGCAGCATATAAGCCTATAAAAATAGACAAGCACCAATATACCGCAAGCACAAGCCAATCTATGGCACCAAACATTACACGTCTCCCAGCATCTCTCTAAATTTTTTCGTTACAGTAACCGTAAATAAAAACCTACTGGGTTGCTTTGTTTTTTTCATCGTATCTTCCAATTTGTCCCTATCCAGCCATATCGGATAGCTTTTCACAAACAGAGAGTGTTCGGAAAGCATATTTTCTGCGCTTGTTATCATTTGCATTGCCATTATCTTAAAAATATCCTCTTTAAAATCACCTTTTATGGATAGCACAATTTCATCGCTGCCAATCATCGCTAAATGCCGCCCGTTCCAAGCCTTTTTTAAACTTTTGAAAACCTCCGGAATTTTCTTGAAATCCGCAACCTTGTTCTCTTTTTTTATAGGTATGCACTTAAAAAACAAAATCCCAAGGCTATCATCGCTGTTTTTCAAATCATCTATTTCCGTTTCGTAATAGCTCAAAAGATTGCCTAAACCGTTTGAATCTATGCCAGCCCAGTCGCTTTCGTCTTTTAGCCTGGATTCGTCTTTGCTTTGAATATCAGAGAGTTTAAGCGCGGCGCAGGCAACAATGCAACTCAGCATAATTTCGTCTGTCAAAGAGACTACCCTATCATTTTTGCTTTCAAGCACAATGGACAATGGATATGAATTGTTATGCACTGGGGGTGCAACGGCAAAAAGCGAGCGAAGCTCTAAATTTTTCGGTTCGTTTTCGTAAAATCTACAGATGTAAGGGTCTGTTGAAATTTTCAATTCCTTCACGCAAGAAACTTTTCCCGCCAAAAGCTCATATAACAGGCATTTTACATGAACATTAAAAGATATGCCTTTGAAAATTTCCTTTTGCTCCCCTACCGCTTCCGAAATATGCCATAAATCCTTTTCCTTTTCGTCTGGCGTGATTATCATCAATCTATCGAACCTGAAATTATCCTGCAAAATCTTGGACAGATTTGAGATGAGGTTCCCTTTTGAAGCAGAGCGGAATAAATCCGAAATATCTTTTAGTATCCCGTTGAATAGGTTATTCTCCTTGTTCAGCTTAAAATTCAAATCCAGGGTTCTGAGCATTTTTTCCGTAAGGCTTGCGAGTTCCCGCAGCTCCAAATAGATTTTATCGTTAAAAACTCTTTCGTCTGTGCTGTCTATGGTTATGTAGCCGCGTCTTTTTCCATTGCCGGAAACAAGAGCGCCAGCCATGGAATTGACAATTTGATTTTCGGACTGAAAAACGTCTATGGGAATTTCTTCCCCGCAGCAATTGAATTCTTTTTTTGAAAAGCATTTGTCGTTTTGGGGCACAAATAAATTTTCGCTAACACGGTAAGGGCTGTTGCAAATCCTCAGGGCAAAGCCCTCGCCGCTGAACACCCAGTAGCAAACGGAGAGAACTTTTCCGCTTTCCTTTTCCAAGCGGCTGCGAAAAAGGGTGAGCAACTTTTCTATGATGGAATCTTTAATTGCGGAATCCGTCTCAGAGCATACCCTTTCCTGTTCAGACCTTTTTACGGCGGTTCCATCTTGCTGCGCATCGGCGGTATATATAATCGGGACGCCTATGGTTTCCGTTAACCTATGAGGTATATCCTTTGGAACTTTGTGCAATCTTCTGTAATTGTAAACCCAGGCAAAAAAACAGCCGAGCAGCACTGCAAAGCCCAAGCAGAAAAGAAAAGCGTTTATGGAGATGTACACGATGGAAAGATAGAAAAAATTGGGAATTACATACGACACGTGGCTTAGTTGCTATTTTTGTAAACAACAATAGTTCTTGCCAAAGCCATAATAGCTTCTTTACTTAAATCATGATATCCAAAAGCATAGTACAAATTATTGACTCCCTTACTTGTTATGCCAACTGTGAAATTCCCGCGTTTAGCATATTTGCACGCTACCTGCAAAAGAAAAAATAATGCTATACGTACATTTAAGTTATGATTATCATAATTTTCATTTCTATGCTTAAATGGCTGTAATTTCAATATCCAGAAACAGTAAAAAGCCGCCTCATTCAGCTCATCCATTTTAAGTCTATGGAAAATGTGAAAATAAATTTTTCTCTTTTCAACTCGCCCTATTAAAACCTTTATTGGGGCATTGTTATGGATTGGACTAACAACATAAACGTCTTTTTTTTCAATTTCAAGCAAATCTAAAGTTTTTTTAACATTCAGCACAAAATCTTTATATATAGCATAAAATTGGTTTTTGTCAGGTTCTTGTAATAAGGGAAATCTTTTATATCATTCGATTCAGTCATATAAGTCCTACAACATTTTTAATACTTCGCTAATTTTTTTTCCATCGGAAGTATATTCTTCTGAAAGGTCTATGTCAGCGACAAAGCCAAACAAAGATACGTTATCGTCTCTAACTCTGTTGTTGAGAAGCTTAGGTTCGGGAGCTACTTTTGTGCAGTACTGAAAATCGTCAATAGACGGAACGTCATCGTCAAAAGAAAATACATCAGTGTCTGCCATAGAGGGCTCCTTCGGGTTTCAATGTCAATTTGAGTGAATATAGAAATTCCGGAGCTTTAACTGCAAGCTTGCTGATATCCGTAACGCCATTTCCGCAAAAGTGCGCAAAAAATACAAGTATTTTTCTTAAAAACCGCAATAATTAGCGATATTCGTCATATAAAAAGATGGAAAATGAGAATTATATTGTAAACGCTGATTAAGTCATTCATTTTCCGTATATCATTGATAGAAAAGTTTATCAATGATTTTCGAGAAAAAATTTTAAGTATAAAAAATAGAAATTTCTAGGTAACCTACCTTTACTGACAAGTCTCCCAAAAAATTCTACTTTAATCATGTTGCGCAATGCCTATGCAAATGAACATATCGCAAGGAATGAAGATAGAACAAAAGCTATCTGCCCAAACTATACTTGCATCGCAGATTTTGCAGATGAGTTCTCTGGAATTGGAAACAGCCATCCAGCAGGAACTGGAAACAAATCCGCTCTTGGAAATTGACGAAAGCGATGAAGAAAGCGAAAGCGGCGATGAGGGTGAAAGCCGCGAAAACGAAAATCTTGAGGATTGGGATGATTCCGACAGAGGGATTTTGGACGAACCGGAAAAAAAATCCGACTTGGATTGGGATGGCTATTTTCAAGATGGCTTTAAGCATAGCGAACCGGAGGATTTTAGCCGCCGAGACCCAGACGAAGACGACTGGGAACGTCCGCAATGCTATGATTTGGATATTCAGCAATATCTGCTAAACCAGCTCAAAGACAGGAACCTGCCGGAAAAAGTTTACGACTGCCTTGTATATTTGATAGGCTGCGTAGGCGACAACGGATTTTTGCGCGAAGAAAACGATTTGAACGAAGCCAAAGGACCAAATTTAGACAAAAATCCTTTGGTAAAAGCCATAGATTCGGTTTTGCAAAACGAAAAGCTCTTGAAAAAAGCACCGAAAGAGGTAAGAGAGGCTTTTGAGATACTGCGCAATTTGGAACCGCCCGGAGTAGGTGCTTTTGACCTGCGCGACTGCCTTATAATACAAGCTAGAAGGATCCCAGATTTTTCAAAAACGGCGATTAACATTTTGGAAAATCATTACGATTTGCTATTGGAGTTGCGCTATATTCAAATCGCAAAGGTTATGAACATTTCTGTTCAAGAGGTAACCGACTCTTTAAAAGAGGTGGCAAAGCTGAATCCGCACCCGCTTGCGCAAATTCAGGTTTCCAAATTCTCTTATGTGACCCCGGATTTCATTGTGGAAAGGGAAGCGGACGGTTCCTTTAACGTATCGCTTAGAGATGGCACAAAATCCAAATTGAAAATAAACGACACCTATAAAAGCCTATTGAAAACAAAATCAGCTAACAGCGAAGACAAATCCTGGATAAGAAATAAATTAAATTCCGCAAATGTTTTTATGCGAAGCGTGGAGAGCCGCAAAGAGACAATGCTTTTGGTTATGAACGCCATTGTTCGCCTTCAATACGATTTTTTTGCACGAGGGCCGCAGCATCTAAGGCCTATGATTTTGCAGGATGTAGCGACTAGGATAAACCGCGATATAAGCACCGTGAACAGGGTCACAAACGGGAAATATGTCCAAACCACTTACGGGGTTTTTGAGCTAAAAAAATTCTTCTCTGCCGGAGTTGCCCAAGAAGATGGCACAGAGGTCAGCAATGTTAAAATAAAAGACAGCATAAAGGAACTCATAAATGGCGAAGATAAAAAAAGCCCTCTCTCCGACCAGGAAATTTCAGAGCTATTGGAAAAGCGCGGCTTAAAAGTTGCCCGCAGAACGGTGAACAAATACCGCGAAGCTATGGGAATTTTGCCGGTGAAAGTCAGGAAGAATAGATGATTTTTTCAAACACTTGGAAAAGAATATTTGAAAAATTTATTTCTATATTTTCGGTATGGCTATGTTTGATTATATATCGTTTGCAAATTCTATGAGAATAGACTCGGCTGTGGTGGCTTCCTTTGAAGGAGAAGCAAAACAGGAATTTCCAAACGATGATATGCTAAGAGAATTGCACATTATGCGTGCGCTGAAAACTTATTTCAATAAATTTGGCGGACTAAGTGGCAAGTAAAATATATCTGGACACTTCTGTTGTTAGTGCGTTATTTGACGATAGAACTCCAGAACGAAAATCTGCCACAGAGCTTGCTTGGTTAAAACTGAAAGATAATAGCATTAGTGATGTATATGTATCAGAATTAGTGTTAGAAGAATTGCAAAGAGCTACTGAGCCTTTAAGAAGTTCCTTGTTGTCTGCTGTATCAGATTTTAATGTATTGCCGCTCACGGAAAATATTAAACATTTGGCCAATATTTATGTAAAGCAAGGAATTTTCCCAGAAAAATACTTTGATGATGCTTTGCACGTAGCAGTTGCGGCATTAAATGAAATTGGAATTTTGTTGAGCTGGAATTTTACTCATCTTGTGAAATTAAAAACCAGGCGTATGGTTTCGCTTGTAAATGCAATGGAATCTATTTTCCCTGTAGAAATTATATCTCCGCCAGAAATATAGAATTTTTCTATATTCCCACTATGTCGCTACTAGAAACCTTGCCCAAGCCGCAGGCAAAAGATTGCCTGCTAGACTACGCCGCAATCTTGCAACTTTTGCCGCATCGCTTCCCCTTTCTGCTCGTGGACCGAGTTTTGAGCTTTGACCCAAATGCGGAAAAGGCAAAAATAACCTGCATAAAAAACACGAGCTTCAACGAGCCTTATTTTATGGGGCACTTCCCAGGCGACCCCGTGATGCCGGGTGTTCTGCAAATAGAAGCTATGGCACAGGCCGGTTGCATTATGGCATACCTTAAATTTGAAGAGGAATCCAAAGGCAAACGCCCAGCTTTTATGGGCGTTGATGCTTGCAGGTTCCGCCGCGCCGTTAGGCCCGGCGATACTTTGAGGATTGAAGCCGAGTTGGAGGAGTTCCGCCGCGGCATAATCTCCTTTGACGCGAAAATTTTTGTTGGCGAAGACCGCGTTGCAGACGCAAAGCTAAAAGCCACAATGGTGTGATATGCGTGTTTTAGTCACCGGTGGAGCAGGCTTTTTGGGTTCGCACCTATGCGACAGGCTCATTGAGCAAGGGCACGATGTCCTTTGCCTTGACAATTATTTCACAGGCAGCAAAAAAAATGTTGAGCATTTAGCGGGCAACCCTCGCTTTGAGCTTATCCGCCACGACATCACCGAATCCATCCTTTTGGAAGTGGAAAGAATTTACAATCTGGCCTGCCCAGCCTCTCCGGTGCATTACCAATACAACCCCGTAAAAACAATAAAAACGAGCATTTTGGGGGCGGTGAATATGCTGGGGCTTGCCAAAAGGGTTAGGGCAAGGATTTTGCAGGCGAGCACAAGCGAGGTTTACGGAGACCCAAGCGTTCACCCGCAAACCGAGGAATACTGGGGGAACGTGAACCCCATAGGCATACGCAGCTGCTACGACGAAGGCAAGCGCGTTGCAGAAACCCTGTTTATGGATTACCACCGCCAGAACAAAGTGGATATACGCATAGTGCGCATTTTCAACACATACGGCCCAAGAATGCATCCGAGCGATGGCAGGGTGGTCTCCAACTTTATAGTGCAGGCGTTGCAGGGCAAGGATATAACGGTTTACGGCGATGGGCAGCAAACGCGCTCCTTCTGCTTTGCGAGCGACTTGGTGGAAGCCATTATGCGAGCAATGGAGCAAACGGAAAGCATTGGCCCCATAAACATAGGCAACCCAAACGAATTCACAATTTTAGAGCTTGCGGAAAAGGTTATAAAACTAACCGGGAGCAAAAGCAGAATTGTAAAAGAACCCCTGCCCGCAGACGACCCCAAACAGCGCAGGCCAGACATCAGCAAGGCAAAAAAAATCTTGGGCTGGGAACCGAGCGTGAATTTAGAAGACGGGTTGAAAAAAACTATTGATTATTTTAAGGCGATTTAGAGAAAAATTTACTACTTTTTAAATATGCGTATTGGTATAATTGGAGTTGGCACCGTTGGCGGCGGGGTGGTTGAGATAATAGAGCAAAAACGGGAGGAATTTCATGCAAAGTTTGGCATACTCCTGGAAATTGCCGCTGTTGTTGCCAAAACAGAAGAAGAGCTTGCTCCTTTCAAGGCAAAGGGCTACAAAGGGTTTACGGATGTTTCCGCCGTTCTGGAAGACGAATCCATAACTGTTATATGCGAGCTTGCCGGCGGCTATGAGCTGCCTTTTAAATGGATTTCCAAAGCGCTTGAAAATGGCAAACATGTTGTGACAGCCAACAAAGCACTCCTAGCAAAACATGGCAACGAGATTTTTCCGCTTGCGGAGCAGAAAAAGTGCCACGTGCTTTTTGAAGCGGCAATAGGCGGCGGAATTCCCATAATTCGCAGCCTGCAAGAGAGTTTGCTGGGGAACAAGGTGGAATCCCTGAGCTGCATAATCAACGGGACTTGCAATTACATTTTAACTCGGATGGCCACGGAAGGGCTTACTTTTGAAGAGGTTTTGAAGGATGCCCAAAAACTGGGCTTTGCGGAGGCAAACCCCTCTTTTGACGTGGACGGCATAGATTCCGCCCACAAAACCGCGATTTTAGCCAGCCTTTGCAGCGGCCGTTTCGTTGATTTTGAAAAAATCCATGTAACTGGAATAAGGGACATAGCTGCGCAGGATATTCAATTCATACAGGAATTGGATGGGGTTGTGCGGCTCCTTGGCATTTACAACCGCGTAGGGAACAAAATAGACGCAAGGGTTCATCCGTGCATTGTGCCGAGCGACCATTTGCTGGCGGGCGTAAAGTATGTGCTTAACGCCGTTTACCTGCAATGCGACAATCTGGGGCCTACCTTACAGACTGGAGCTGGTGCTGGCAAGCTGCCAACCGCGAGCGCGGTGGTGGCAGACCTTATATCCTTGGCCCGTTCCACGGAATCCGGGCATAGGGAGCCTTTGCAGATGGGCTGGTTCCAAAAGGAAAACTCCGCCGAATTGGTCCCCATTGGCGAAACCTGCACGCGCTATTATTTTCGCTTTGTGACAAAGGACAATTACGGCGTTTTGGCAAAAATAACGGGGATTTTGGGCGAAAACCAGATATCCATAGAGTCTATTTTGCAAAAAAACACCAAAAACAGGGACAAGGTGGATATAGTGGTTACAACGGAAAAAGCCAAAGAAAGCTCCGTCCAAGCCGCCCTAGCAAAAATAGACTCCCTGCCGGAAATGAGCGAAAAAAGCCGGATGCTTAGGTTTTTGGAATAAAATAGCCCAAAAACGATTTTTTTTTATTTTTACCCTTGAAAGTGCGTTTATATTTTTCTATATTTTTGCACGAAAAGCTTAACCAAGAGGTTCCTCAAAATGAATAAGATTGCTAAAATAGCACTCGCTGTATCCCTAGCTCTAGCCTTAGTTGCTTGTGAAGATAAGAAAAAAGCAGAAGCCGAAGCTGCTGCTGCTGCACAAGCCGCTGCCGCTGCCGCTGCTGCTGAAGCCGCTGCCGCTGCTGAAAACGCCATTCTCGAACAGGCAAGGCAAGACTCCATAGCCGCTGCTAGCGCCGCTGCCGAAGCCGAAGCTAAAAGAATTCAAGATTCTATAGACGCTGCCGCTGCCGCCGCTAAAGGCAAAAAAGGCGCACCAAAAGCAGCTGCACCAAAAGCAGCGCCAGCCGCAGCCGCCCCCGTAGCAGCAACTGCTGCTCAACAAGGTGGTGCTAAAACGCGCTAATATAAATAACTTAAAAATAAAGCCAATACTCCCTAGGGTATTGGCTTTATTTTTTTGTATTTTTAGCTAATTTTAGCAATAAATGGATTTTCCCCCCTTTACAAAATGATTAAAATTTGCTATATTTATATACGAAAATTTTCAAAATAGGAGTTTCCTTATGTTTACAATGAAAAAATTTGCCACTTTGGCAATGACAGGTTTCCTCGCTTGTTCAATACTCGCCTGCGGCGAAGATAAAGAGTGTGACGAAGCAACTGAAGACTGTGACAATCCTTCTTCTTCTTCTTCTGCTGGCACCGTTCCAACTCCTCCAGGCTCAGGTCCTTGGACGTTGAGCGATCTTACTGGCTCTGGTTGGACCAAGACGGGCACGATAGAGGTTGGCGGCACTGGTGCTATAGGAAGTTTCTTAGATATAGATGGAACTATAACTGCAACTGGCGCTGGTGATTTTAAAACCTGGAAGGTAGGAGAAGCTTCAGCCCATGCAAATGAGATAGATTTGGTATATGATGGTACCAATATCTTTTCAATAACAGGTTGCAAGGCTTCTTGCTCTGCCAGCTATAAATCTGCGATAAGCACTTCTACTAACGTTCAAGGGTTTCTCCCTATTACGAGTAATATCGGACCTGGCACAGCCGCTTGCTCGATTCATAGTGCTGTTCCTGGACTTCCTGGTTCCACAATTATAAATAATTACGTGGTTGCAGAAAGGTCAACATATTACATTGCAACCTCTGATGGTGCACGTGCCATAATTTTGGTTGGCAAAAAAACTGGAGCCGAGAAAGTTGAGCTACATATAGGCTATCTTTACGCACCATCTGGATGCAGCAACTAAGCTAGGTTTATGATTACAAAACCCCCCCACCGCAAGGTGGGGGGGTTTTTTGTTTTAACGCTAAATAATCAATACAAATCCGAATGAGAGCCTGTGCGAGAAGCGGTCAATACCAGTCTATTATTATCAATTGCGTATATAAGCAGCCAGTCAGGCGTTATGTGGCATTCGCGGAACCCAACATAATTGCCTTTCAGCGGATGGTCATGATGCTTGGCATCAAGCTGTTCTTGTTTTTTCAGCTTCTCTATGATGGCTTCCAGCAAGCTGAAATCTAGCCCTCGCTTGTGCATAAGTCTTACGTCTTTGCGGTATTTGGCGGTAGTCTCAAGCTCAAGCATCGTTCTCAGCTAGAATATCGGCGTGCATTTCTGCTGCCGTCTTGTATCGTTTGGTTTCTACCTTACCAGCCATTATATCCCTAGCTTCTTGCATAGCCGCCAAAGTCTCGGCATTGTAGTTGCTTTCGCTATCCAAGGGAAACATTATTATCTCTATTTCCCTCCCGACATACTCATTCGGTATAAGCGTCTCTATTTTGTTCGCACCGGGAATGCAGGTCGTGCGGTATGCGTGAGGTATAACGTTCATAGCAGTAATATAGTAAATAACCTACTGCTCCACGTCCAAACTGTCTTTTGGGTCAGGGGCGGTTAGGCTTTTTAAGCTGTCAACTAGCAGAGAATCTTTGGGCGGGAACATATTGCGGTAAACTGCGTTTCTGCGCTCGCGCATAAAGCGGCTGTCTTTCATCTCCGGATGATGGTTGCCTGGGCTTGCGAGCATTGCAGCCAAATTCACAGATTGGTCCATGCTCAGGCTTGCGCATGATTTTTTATAGTAGTGCTGCGCCGCGGCTTCACAGCCAAAAATGCTTTGGCCCCATTGCGCATAGTTTAAATAGAGTTCTAAAATCCTGTTTTTGCCCAAGTATCTTTCCATTAAAATTGCATAAGTAATCTCTTTTAATTTTCGCTCCCAAGAACGTTCGGTTGAGAGGAACATATTTTTTGCAAGTTGTTGAGTCAAGGTACTTGCGCCAAACATTATTTTATTGCGCTTTTGGTTCATTTCCAACGCTTCCACTATTGCCCTTATGTCAAAACCAGGATGGAAATAAAAACTGGCATCCTCGCCAGCCACAACAGCTTTTTGCAAATGCAGGCTTATGCTATCCAGCGGGACAAACCTTTGCTTAATCTCCAGCTTTGGGCTGGTTTTCTGCAAATTTCTCATAAATGCGCTTTGCACAGGCTGCGTATTTTCCAGATTTTTGACATCTTTCAAAATAGTTTTCCCATAGCTGTAAGTCTTGAGTATCCCATAAGTACATACAAGGCTAAAAATCACCGAATATGAAATAACCGCAATTAAAATATATCGAGCAATTTTTCTAAAATTTATATGTTTCATGTATTCTATGTATTTCATATAATCTCCAACTCACTGCGTAATAAAATAATCGTCTGGGTTTATAGGTTGATTGTCATAGCGAACTTCATAATGCAAAACCGGCCACAGAACGCTGCCGCTTTTGCCCGCCAACGCTACCGCCTGCCCTTTTTTCACCGGTTTCCCAGGTTGAACAAGAACGCTTTGCAGATGAGAGTAATGAGTTTTTATATGCGGAGCGTGCTGAATCTCAAGCGTGGTGCCAAAACCGGTTCTGCCAGTGGTAATATTTTCAACTATGCCATCCCCTGTGGCTATAATCGTGTCGCCTTCTTTAACGGCAAAATCCAAACCTCTGTGCGGTATCTCTCTTTTGGTCAAAGGGTCATGCACCAGCCCGAATTTGTTGGTCCTTTTCTGACGCTCCTTGATAGGATGCAGCAAGGGCAAGCTACGTGCATATTGTTCGTTTTCTATAAGAGCATCGCGCACTTTTCTAAAAGTTTCCGTTGTTTTTTGTATTCTGCTCAAATCCGTGTCTGTTCTTCTTCCTTTGTAGCTTTTAGCCTTAGGTGCTTCCTCACCTTTATCTTCCGAGTTTGATATCCCTGCCAATATATTTGTTTTTTCCCTTAAATTGCGACCATTTTCTATTTGCGTATTTGCTTCGGCAATTCGCTTTTCCAATTTACCTGCAGTTGCCTGCATTGATCTCTGTTCCTTTGATATATCCAAAACACGAAAATTTTTAAGATTGATCATATTGCTCGGCAACCAGAACACAAAACCAACAACTATTATGGCAAGCCCTACCAGCCACCCGAATATAACCCTAATTGAGACACCATAAAACTCAGGCTTGTCTGTGCCTTTAGAATATATGTGTATCTGCAATATTTTACGCTTTTTGAGCATTTTTGTTAATATAGAAAATTTCTATATTTTAAGTAAATTCGGAGATTTTTTTATGAGCCGCAAGGAACGCAGGGCAAAAGCCCGTAGGGAAAAGATTGAAAACTTGCACAAACCGGTTAAGGCAAACAACGGGGTTTTGATAATTGTTGCCATTGCCACCGTGGTTGTGGTTGTAGCCACCTATTTTATCCGTTATAGCAGCTATTGATTTTTTTATATTATTCTTATGAAATTTTCTGCTCAAAAATCAGTTTTACACCCAGCTCTTGCTGCTGCCAAGCTGGTTGTGCCAGCAAAGCCAGCTATCACTATAGCTGGCTGTTTTTTGCTTCGCCTAAAAGGAAATAATCTTGAAATCTCCACAAACGATGCCACAAGCCTTGGGCTTTGCCTGAACATTCAAGTGGATGGAGAGAAAAACGGAGAAATAGCTGTATCCGCCATAGATTTTACCGAGACCGTGCTGAACGCTCCGGATGGAGAGTTAATAGTTTCCACAGAGGGTTTAAATTTAACTGTTTCGTGGGGTGAAGAGAGAGATTCAGACCTTACGGGCAGAAACCCTGAGGATTTTGTGAAAACCCCAGTCATAGAACCGGACTGCCATGTTGAGCTTAAGGTACCAGATCTAAGTTATTTACTGGCAAAAGTCGCTTTTGCCGCAAGCAAAAACAGCGACAGCCGCCCTTCGCTCACAGGCATTTTGCTGGAAGCGGAAGACTCCAAAATAGTCTCCGTGGGCACCGATAGCCACCGCCTTTCAAGGGTGTATATTCAACCGGAAAACGAAAAAGGTTTTTCGTTTACCCGCCAATCGATAATCCCTCCACGCGCAATACAAGCCTTGCAATCGGCAACGGCGGCCGTTGGGGACAGCGAAGCAATTGTTTTAATGGATTTTTCTGAGACTTATTTGAAGTTTCACACTCCGAATGTGACCATTACGGCAAAACTGCTGGAAGGGCCATATCCTTCGTGGAGGCCGGTTATCCCTGCTAACTTGCCCATCTCAATTAAATTCAACACAGCGGAAATGCTGGATGTTTTGCATAGGGTAAATGCCTCAACGGATAAAACGACCCACACCGCCAGGCTTTCAGTTCAAGACTCTGTGATAAAGATCTCAGCCGTAGGCTCTCGCCGCACCAGGGAAAAAATAGCCTGCGTTTATGAAAACCCCGAAAAAGGCGAGCCTTTGCACTTGGGGATAAACGCCAGCTACCTTATGGAAATCCTAAAAATCTGCGACTGCGAAGAAACCCATCTTTTGGTGAACGGCGAACATTCCCTCTGCGAAATTTTGCCTGCCGGCGATAGCAGCAAATTGCTCTTCTTGCTAATGCTTGTTAGGCTCCCTGAATGAGTAAAGCCAAAGCCCCAGAAAAAATAGGTCAATACTCCGTGCAAGACTGCATTGGGCAAGGCTCTATGGGCGAAATTTGGCTTTGCCACGACCCTTCATTGGATAGAATGCTCGTGATAAAACGTATGCAGCTCGCGCTGCGCGGCTACGAGGATTTAATACAGAGGTTCAATAGAGAAGTTCAGGTTTTGGCGGCGATGAACCATCCCAATATAGTTCAAGTTTATGGCTATTGGATGGAAAAAGGGCAGTTGAATTTATCTATGGAGTTCATAAATGGCTGGAGCCTTAGGCAAATTCTGGATAAGTCGCCTGTTATGCCCGTTTGGGCTGCTTGCACCGTATTGTGGGGCTGCTTGAATGCGCTTGTGCATGTGCATACAAGGCGTTTTGTGCATAGAGATTTAAAGCCTGGGAACATAATGGTTGACTTTGCCGGGCAAACAAAGCTCTTGGATTTTGGGATTGCTCGCATTGAAAACCAGGAAATCACAATTCCAGGAACGGTCATTGGAACAGCGGCTTATATGAGTCCAGAACAGGTCAGGGGAGAGAACGCAACCGAGCTTTCCGATATATTCAGCCTTGGGATAATAGCTTTTGAAATGCTAACCGGCAAGCATCCGTTTAGGGAAGACAGTGTTGAAAAAACTTCCAGAAATATTTTGACAAAAAACATATCTTCCGCGAATTTCACGGAAAATATCCCAAATGAACTCAGGCACTTGATATGCAAAATGCTAGCAAAAGAACCCGCTAAAAGAACAAGTTCGGCTTATGGCTGTTTAGCGGAGCTGGATTTTATAATGAGCGGTTTGCCGCGTGAACTTTTGCTCCCTTTAAGTTCATGGCTACGCTCCGTGCGCAAAGAAATGCCTTTGCCAGCGCCACCTGTTTGGAGAAAGAAGGCACCGCCTCTCGCGTGGATTGCGAGTGCCGCAGGAATAGGGCTTGTGGCTGGGTTTATATTAAAAGCGATTTTGTGAACTTTAAATGGAAGGGATGGGGTTCAGCAAACTTTCGTCTATGTTAAAAAATGTATTGCGGTAATATCTATCCAACAGGTAAATTGCCGTTTTGGAGTTAGACCAGTCCTTTTTTATCCCTATGGTAGCAAGCCCTTTGGTAAGCAACTGCATACTCTCTGGCAAGTCGAATTTCCATCGCATTTCGTCCCATCTGAAAATCATGATAGGTACTTTGGGGCTTTCTTTTAACCCTCGGCTTCCTCTGTCGTTTTTTATTTCAAAGGGGCCGAGTTTCAAGTCTTTTGCCCTGCGCAAAATGCCTTTTTCGCCAAGGGCAAATCGGAGCATTCTGTAGTCGGGATATTCCGAGAGCACGTTTTCCCTCAACATCAGGCGGTAAGCTACAATAACCAAAATTTCGTGGAAAGGCCTTTGCTCAACAAGGGAAGCGTCTTCATAAAGCGCGGCTCTTTCAATGTTCTCCAGCCAAAAACGGGAATCATCTGTGAGCAAGAGCAAAACGCTGTCTGGTGAAGAAGTTTTTGCCGAGATATTGAGCAAGCGTTCGTATGCAGCTTCTAGAGCTTGTTCCTTGCCTTGCCTATCAACCTCAGTCTCCGGTTTGCTGGACACGCAAGACACGGAAACAAATGCTGCCAGAATTAAAATTATTAAACGCAACATAATGGAAAGGTAGAAAATTCCCTTTCAACCCAAAAATTGCTCCAACCGAATACCATAGACCGCCGAATTATTTTTTTGACGGTGTTTCTGGTTATTTTTGCTTTTTTCCCATTTTCAAAAATAATGCTGCCATCGCCTATGACTCGCAGATTATCTGCCGCCATCAAACTGGGCCACAAACAGAACAAGCGCATTCTGTATTCAAAACGCGGCAGATTTTTTATGTAATTCTTTGCATCCAGCAAATGTTTTTTTGCTTTTTTTGTCAGTTCGCCTATTACCAAATTTTTCTTCTCTGGCGAAAATTCCGGCGAAAAAAATTCCTGCACGGATTTTATCCCGTGCTTGCGGCAAAAGTCCATAGGGATAAAACAGACTTTTCTCAGAGAATCCTCTTGTATGTCTTTTATTATATTCACCAGTTGCAGAGCCAGCCCAAAAGAAACGGATAACTCCCGCAGTTTTTTTTGCCGTTTTTCATTGAAACTTTTCCCGTTGATGCAAAAGAGTTCGGTAAGCATATTGCCCACAAGCCCAGCCACAAAATAACAATACCTGTCCAAATCGGCTTCACATTCAAGGGTGAACCAATTGTCTGCCCGCTTCTCCTGCTTCTCCACAAACTCCATCATTCCCCTGCACATTTCATCAACGCCATTCTTGACGGCTTTTACAACAGGCTCTGAGTATTCAGAAAGCAGGGGAAGGACAACAGCCGCGTTGTAGCACAAGGCACGGTCGGCTTTTTCGCTATCTTTCCAGTTTTGCGGTAGGGAGTTCACAAATTCGTTTATGTATTTTCCACCGAGGTTAAGGGCTTGCGAAAATTTTTCGAGCAGGTGGATTTTTTCCTTAGCAGGCAAAGAAGGGTCGTCTTCTATGGTATCTGCCATCCGCATATAGAGGTATGCTAGGAGAATAGGCTTTCTCAAATTTTTTCCTAAAACTCTGATGTTGAGGGCGAAAGTGCGCGACACTTTGTCTAATATATCTTCCGCATATTTCCAATCACTAACCATTGCTAGCCATTATAGTTTCGCTTCACCTCTCAAAAATGGCAAAAGTTTCCCCTGTTTATCTGCCAGTCTAAGGTCGTTGTGGTGTTGCCACCGAGTCTTTGCCAAAAGCTCGCTATCAGAAATATCATCTCCCTTAGACACAGCCCTATTTGCCAACTGGGTGTAATTTTGAAAATATATGTCTCGCTGCAAGCGGAGCATTTCCTTGGTCCCAAAATAACGGATTTTGGTTTCTATAAATATGGATAGCGCCATGCCGATTAGCAATAGCGAAGGATGTTTATGCGGAAACAGAGAATATAAAACGCAAGCGCCGAACAAGTTTCCAAGCCAAAAGAGCGTAAGGCTCGCCGAGCGTATAATCTTTCTATTTCTGGTATTCCAATACATCGGCAGATATGGCCAAACCCTATTATCTCTGATGTTTCTCTCCAACTCTGCCGGATAGTCCAAAAAACGGCACCAAAAGAAGTAACCCACCCAAAAAATCACGGGCAGCCACCACAATGAGCCAACTATACCAGCCTTGTCTAAAAGGAAATCAAAGTCCACGGGGGGTAATATAGAAAAAATTTAAGCCACTCACCCGCTTTTGAAGGTTTTTTCATTTTGCAAAATAATGTACATTCTCTAAATTTTCAAAATGCTTATCTTGGGTATAAATTTCTGCGTTATAAACTTTAGCTGTTGCATAAATTATGCTATCTGCTGTAGGTAGCTTGTATTGCTTGCCTAATTTTGCCGCAAATACTGCAATTCTCGGAGTTAGGTTTATAACAACGGCATTTTGCATAATATCAACGGCTAAATCGGCTTTTTCAATATCATTTACAGACAAAAATTTTTTATACACCTCGTGCAAACAAATACTCGGTACATATAGTTTATTTTTATCTTTTACAGCATCTTTTATAGATTGGTCAATATCATTTTCTAAAAAATATTCAATCCACAAAGAGGAATCTATTATATTCATACCCTGTCTTCATCTCTTTCAATTGTCGTATCCATTCCTTTCAGGTCTTTAAAAATGCCATAAGCATCTTCTATTGATATTCGTTTAGGTTTGGAAATTTCAAAAGATTTGTTTTTCAAAAAAGCAACAAAATCAAGAACCTCTATAACAGATTCTTCTGGCAGAGTTTCTATTTCTTGCATTAACACAGCGGTAGCGGTCATTTTTACTCCTTAGAAGGAATATAGAAATTTTGCGCCGCTAAAAAAGCGGTATGCCAACGCCTATGTTAAAATCTAGAGACAAGCCGTTTTTTGCTCCTATGCCCAACACCCTGACATCTGGAGCACCATCTATTTCTTTATTCTCTGAAAAGAAATGGGAAAATCCATAACCCACGCCAAAGTCAAAAAAACAATATATTCTAGAAAATTTGATGGAATAACCGATATAACCCAAGATATCCGTATTTATAAACGAATAATCGGTATAACCCAAGATATTATTATATATATCGGAAATTTCCTCGATATTTTTCTTTTTTAAACCTTCTACTTTTGAATAGCTCACAATTGACATTAACTGCAAGTAAAGCCCATCTGCGTTTCCATTCACAAATCGGCGAATGCCAATTCCAGAACCAATATCAAAACCTTTTCCAGGATCATATTTTTCTGTTTCAACTTTTCCGCTATATATCGTAAGCGGAACAACCAAAGCATAACGCCCGCTGAGTGGCATTTCTCCCGTCAAATTAAGCCAAAGAATTTTTTCCAATAAATCCGATATTAGCGTACCAGGGTGCAGATAAACAGAGCTGTTATACGAGCCTTCCTGCGGTATCTCTTGCTGCTGGGCAAAAACCGTGCTGGCAAAAAAAGCGATTAGAACGTGAATTTTTTTCACGATGACCTCCTTGTTATTATTTTGTGATTTAATGGGGGGGGGGGGGGGGGGGAAA
>Ga0268262_10001220_pt1 | contig 32372 bp, 32 predicted proteins | sample TergutNc150P3_FD_190354 | JGI IMG/M metagenome (GOLD analysis project Ga0268262, IMG submission 190354) | Nasutitermes corniger P3 segment gut microbial community from laboratory colony in Florida, USA - Nc150 P3 (SPAdes) (version 2) | ecosystem: Host-associated > Arthropoda: Insects >... | reverse complement strand
TTGCCGGTTTCCCGGTCAAAGATGATCTTTGCGGAAACAACAGTACCAAAACCGGCGAAAAAATTCCGCAGGCTGTCCTCGGTGGTGTTGTAGGAGAGATTTCCTACATACAGTTTCTTGGCCATTGAAAAAAATCCTTCCCTGGACTAACCCAGGAGTACGCGGACCAGCGGTCCAATATTCACGCCTGCACAGGCAGACGACTCAAATTCCCCCTGTTAAAAACAACCGGAGAAAATTAGATGCTATGGCTGTAAGGGAGAACAAGAAGGGAAAAAACAGCGATACAATCCCTAAACCTGAAACCATCGCCCCGTTTCTATAAAACAGGCTTTCTTCAACACTATCCAAACAAGTACCTATAACCACCTTTATTATATGACATTCCTGCAGAAATTGTCAAGTGGTTTATTGAAAAAAAGTGCGAATTCCTAAAACAATATTACGAATGAAAGTAAAATCTTTCGAATTAATCTCAGTCATTTTTTGGGGAAATTACCAGTAAATGTGGAAAAAATACAAAAAGTGTCAGTCATCATAGGGGAAATCCCCTATGATGCCGCCCGCTTTTCCGGTTGGACACCCCCGGCGCAGGGCTTGTTCTGCGGTATAATACCCTTTATAGTACAATAAGGAGATACAGGCATGAATGAAGACCCGGCACAAATTCCCGGCAGAATCAAGGAATTGAGGGAAATTATGGAAATCAGCGCGATGGATATAGCCGCCGATATTCATGTCCCTCTCCAGACTTATGAAAAATACGAGAGCGGCGAACAGGATATTCCCATCAGTGTATTGTACAACATAGCCGCCCGGCTCGGTACGGATGTAACGGTGCTGATGACCGGGGAAAGCCCCCGCATGGACAGCGCCGCCGTGTGCCGCAAGGGAAAGGGCGTTCAGGTTGAGCGTTACCCCGGCTATGAATTTTCCAGCCTTGCGTATAATTTCAAGGGCAGGACTATGGAGCCGCTGCTGGTGCTGCTGGATTCGTCCCGGCCTCAGGCGGCGCAGGTGTCGCATTCCGGGCAGGAATTCAACTATGTGGTAGAAGGCCGGATAAAAGTGACGGTGGGCAAGGCCGAGTATATCCTCGCGGCGGGAGACTCGATTTACTTTGACGCGTCATTGCCCCACGGCCAGAGCGCGGTGAATGGCAGCGCCCAATTTATCACCATAATTCAGGAATAAACAATGAACGAAATACTTTCACGTTACTGCCCCCGGGTTGAATTTGACAGTTACGAGGATTTTTACGCCAACTACCGCTGCAATGTGCCGGACGATTTTAACTTTGCCTACGACGTGGTTGACGAATGGGCGCGGCTGATGCCGGAAAAACAGGCCCTGCTGTGGACCGATGATTCCGGGGAAATGCGTTCCTTTACATTTACCGACATCAAGCGGCTGTCCGACAAGGCGGCTAACGCCCTGATTGCGCTGGGTATACGCAAGGGCGACGTGGTCATGCTGATACTCAAACAGCGGCCGGAAGTGTGGGTGCTGATGTGCGCGCTGATGAAAATCGGGGCGATCTGCATACCGGGAACCTATCAGCTTACGGCAAAAGACCTGGAATACCGCTGTAACATTGCCGAAGTGAAGCTGCTCATTACGGTTAACGATGCCGGCCTGCTGGCGGATATTGCCGCCGCCCGGCCCCAATGCGGCAAACTTCAGCATATCGCCGTTTTGGGCGCGGTGCCGCCGGGTGGCGCTTATATTGATTTATCGCGTGAAATGGAAAAGGCAAGCGACAATTTTCAGCGTATACCGTGCAAAACCGAAGACCCCATGCTGATCTACTTTTCTTCCGGCACGACGGGAATGCCCAAGATGGTACTGCACAATAACAGCCTTCCCCTGGGGCATATTGTTACCGCCAAATACTGGCACTGCGTTGAAGACAACACGGTTCACCTGACCCAGACCGATTCCGGCTGGGCAAAATTTGCCTGGGGGAAAATTTACGGACAGTGGATTTGCGGCGCGGCTATCGGCGCGTACGACACGGAAAAATTTACCCCCCAGGGAATGTTAGACGCCATTATCAGGCTGCGGCCCACGACTTTTTGCGCGCCGGCGACAATTTTCCGCTATCTGATTAAGGAAGACCTGTCCGCTTACGATTTCAGTTTTATTCACCATACTTCAGTAGCCGGGGAACCTTTAAGCCCCGAAGTGTATCACCGGCTTAAAGAAAAAACCGGACTTGAGCTTCGCGAGGGTTTCGGCCAGTCGGAAACGTCGGTCATGGCGGCGGTGTTCAAGTGGCTGCCGGTAAGGCCCGGCTCCATGGGCAAGCCCGCCCCATTGTTCGGCATCAGCCTGTTGGATGAAAGCGGCGATCCCTGCGATGACGGTATTGCCGGAAACATGAGCATTACCCTGGCGGGAAAAAATATGTACGAAATCGATTCTGCCCGGAATGGGGCAAAATCGGCGGGCGTTCCGGAAATCGGCCTGTCGGATTTTCCCGGCCTGTTCCGCGGTTACTGGAAAGACGAAGAGGTTACCAAATCCTGCTGGAATAAGGGAACCTATCAAACCGGGGACATGGCCTGGCGCGACGGCGACGGCTATCTATGGTTTGTGGGCAGAAACGACGACGTAATCAAATGTTCCGGCTACCGTATCGGCCCCTTTGAAGTTGAAAGCGCCCTGATGGAGCATCCCGCCGTACTGGAATGCGCCGTAACCGCCGCCCCCGATCCCATGCGGGGCCAGGTAGTCAAGGCAAGCATTGTGCTGACGCGGGGTTTTTCCCCCTCGGAAGAACTGATCCACGAACTGCAAAACCACGTCAAACATGTCACCGCCCCCTACAAATACCCCCGCATTGTGGAATTTGTGCCGGAACTCCCCAAAACAATCAGCGGCAAAATCAAGCGAAATGTTATTCGCGGAGAGGGGTAGTGCTTTCTAATATGTGCTTTAACTAAAGAAGAATTTTCACCACGGAGTTTCACGGAGGAAGAAGATTATCGTATCAAAACTCCGTGATACTCCGTGTCCTCCGTGGTTAATTCTTAATTTATTGGATACCTCTCTGGCTTACTAAAATTCCCAGGGGTTGATTACCATAAGGCCTTCAATGCCCTCGAAGTCCTTGATATTCCTGGTAACCAAAGTCATGTGATGGGTTATGGCCGCCGCGGCGATCATCATATCGACCACCGGCATAGTCCTGTCCGCCAGGGCGCGGCTTCTTCCCCATTCCGTCATGACATCCGTATCCAGGGAAATAACGCGCCCGTTAAACCATTCCGGTAATTTACTGTACAGCCAAATGGCTAAATCATGCTTCTTTTTTCCGGCGGGGAGTTTTTCCATGCCAAAACTTATTTCCCCAATGGAAATTGAACTGATATACATATCTTCCGGATCAATTCCGTCGGTAAAAACTTTTATCCGGGGATCACAATCTGATTTTCGCGTTTCCGACAGTATGTTGGTATCCAGAAGATATTTCACAGGTTGATTTCCCTCATGTTTTCCGGCAGCCGCGGCGGTAATTCGAATTCAAGGTCACGGAGCGGGGAATCCTGGATGAATTCGAAGAATGTCTGCCGGGGGTGGACAAGTTTTTTATAGTCCACAATGGAAAGAATTACCGCCGTTTCTTTGCCCCGAACGGTAATAATCTGGGGTTTTGACACCGCCGATTTAATGACTTCACTGAACATAGCCTTTGCCTCCTGTAATTGCCAGTCAGCCTTTTTTCTGCCGGTTTTTGCCGGTACATTCATAGCCCTTGGGTTCCTTTCCTTTGCCATTGTCATAGTTCTATATTGCCTCCTAGTCTGACTAGTCTAACTATAAAGGATAAAAGGTAGGATGTCAAGGGGAATCTCGATTCTTTTTATAAAAAATGTTATGCTGGGGCAATGTCAAAAAATACCGGTATCGCCCACCCTGAGCCCATACCCGGCGAGGATGAACGGGATTTTAGCCTGCGCCCCCGGCGGCTTGCGGAATTCCTGGGCCAACAGGCAATGAAGGACAACCTTTCGGTATTTATCAGCGCGGCCAAGGAACGCGGTGAAAGCCTCGACCACCTTTTTTTGATAGGGCCGCCGGGCCTGGGCAAGACCACCTTGGCGCAGGTGGTGGCGAATGAGCTGGAAAGCGGCTTTGTGCAGACTTCGGCCCCGGCGCTGGACAAACCCAAAGACCTTGCCGGACTGCTGACGAACCTCAAAAAAGGGGATGTTTTTTTTATCGATGAAATTCACCGGCTGAAGCCCGCTATTGAAGAACTGTTGTATATCGCCATGGAAGATTATGAACTGGACTGGATTGTAGGGCAGGGGCCGATGGCGCGGACATTGCGAATCCCCATTCAGCCGTTTACGCTGGTTGGGGCTACCACCAAGGCGGGGATTGTTTCAGGCCCGCTGATCAGCCGTTTTGGCATTACCTGCCGGTTTTCGTTTTATGAACAAAAGGATATGGAGGCCATAGTCCGCCGTTCGGCGGGGCTGCTCAATATTAAAATAAACGCCGACGCCGCGGCGCTGCTGGCAAAGTCATCGCGGGGGACGCCGCGCGTGGTCAACCGCCTGCTGCGGCGTATGCGGGATTTTGCCCAATTTTCCGGCGCTGGGGCCATAACGCTGCCGGTGGTACAGGACGGCCTTACACGGCTGGAGATTGACGCGCTGGGGCTGGAAAAGCAGGACCGGGACATTCTTAAAATCATCATTGAACGATACCGGGGCGGGCCGGTGGGGGCGGAAACTCTCGCTATTTCCATTGGGGAGTCTGTTGAAACATTGGAAGATTACTATGAGCCTTATTTGATTCAGGCGGGTCTTTTGCAGCGCAGTCCCCGCGGCAGAATGGTGACATCTCTTGGCTATGGCCATCTGGGGCTTACGCCGCCTGAGTCCGCGTCACGCAACGGCGAATACGGCGCGGCATCCCTGTTTAACGAATAAATATACATGAAAACCAGCGACTTTTTCTTTGAGCTTCCCGAACATTTAATTGCCCAGTACCCTCCCGAACAGCGGGGACAGAGCCGCCTGATGACGCTTAACCGCCGGACAGGGCGGCGGACGCACCACATGGTAAACGATCTGCCCGAAATCCTGTGCGGGCAGGAATTGCGCGGCAAGGACGGCGGGCTGCCGCTGCTGGTTTTTAATGATTCAAAAGTGAGAAAGGCGCGGCTTATTGGCACGGCGCTGCACACCGGGGCGCAGGCGGAATTTTTGCTGGTGGAAAAAATGGGGACCAGGGATCAGGGACTAGGGACTGGGGATTCTGGTTTGAAAAATCGGGGTGACACGACAAATCCCGATCCTCAGTCCCCGATCCCCAGTCCCCGATCCCTAACCTGGAAAGCTCTGGTTCCCCGCGCCAAACGCCGCAGGCCCGGCAGCCGTTATGCGTTTTTTGATACGGAAGGCGCTGAAGTTGCCCAGGCTGAAATTATTGATGAGCAGGGAGAATTCCGCATACTCAGGTTTGACTGTCCGATAGATGACGCATGGCTTGACCGTTACGGGCATATCCCGCTGCCACCCTACATCAGACGGGAGGACGCGCCGGCGGACGCGGATCGTTACCAGACGGTCTACGCGGCGGCCACGGGTTCATCCGCCGCCCCTACTGCCGGACTGCACTTTACCCGCGCGTTGCTGGACCGCCTTGCCGCCGCCGGTATTGAAAGCGCCTTTCTTACCCTGCATGTGGGGCTGGGGACTTTTATGCCGGTACGCAGTGAACATATCGAAGACCATGTTATGCACCGGGAAACATTTACCATTGATGAACAAACCGCCGCCAAAATCGAACAGGCGCGGGAGGCGGGCCGCAAGATTGTCGCCGTGGGCACTACCAGCGTCCGCACTCTGGAAAGCGCGTGGGATTCGGGAAAACTGAGGAGGGGGGAGGGGAAGACCTCAATCTTTATATATCCGGGTTATCAGTTTAAGGCAGTAGACGCGTTGTTTACCAATTTTCACACTCCCGAATCTACATTGTTAATGTTAGTGGCGGCTTTTGCCGGCAGAGATTTGATTCTTGAAAGTTACGCCGAGGCAATAGGGGAGGGTTATCGTTTTTTCAGCTATGGTGACGCGATGTTGATAGCGTAGGAAGAAAAAGAATTCACCACGGAGGTCACGGAGTTACACGGAGGAAGAGGAATTAAGATAGTAGTATCTTAAACCGCAAACCGTAGGTTCGACGTGTTACTCCGTGTACTCCGTGGTTATATTCTTCTTAAATTTACACAGCGAAATTTTTACTGATTGACAGTACCGCTTCAATAACCCGGTTAATCTGGGCCGTAGTCATGCCGGGCCAAATGGGAAGAGAAATTTCCTGACGGCAGCTTTGTATGGTTTCGGGGAAATCATTTTCGGTCAGGTGATAACGGTTTTTATAAAAGGGCATGGTGTGTAAAGGAATAAAATGCACCGATACGCCTATGCCCGCCTCTTTCAGTTTGACAATAAATTCGTCACGCGAAATTTTTAGCCGCTGCGGGTTCAGGCGCAGGGGGTACAGGTGGCGGGCGTCGCCGGGGCCGGTGGGGGGGAGCAGTAAACATTCATTGCCGGAAAACGCCGAGTCATAGGCGGCGGCTATTTCTTCCCTCATGCGCTGGAGGTTCCATGCCCGCGTAAGCTGGACCCGGCCAATGGCGGCCAGCAAGTCCGGCAGGTTGTACTTGTAGCCTGCTTCTACCACCTCGTAGTACCAGGAGGCCCGCGCGTCGGAATAACGGTTCCAGACCGTACGGTCTATGCCATGGGATCGCATAACAGATATTCTGCGGGCTAAAGCCTCATCGTGGCAGACGATCATGCCCCCCTCGCCGGTGGTGATGGTTTTGGTCGCGTAAAACGAAAAAACGCCTATGTCGCCAAAAGTTCCGGCGAAGGCGGAAGGAAACGCGTGAGCGGCGTCTTCAATGACTTTCAGGTTCCAGCGGCGGGCTATGTCCATAATGGCTTTCATGTCGCAGGACAGGCCGCCGTAATGAACCGGTATGACCGCTTTGGCTTTTTCAGGCGGCAGGCGCTTGAGCGTTTGCTCCAGAGCGACGGGGTCAATGTGAAAAGTTCCGGGGCTGACATCGACAAAAACCGGATCGGCTCCCAGATAACGGACGACTTCGGCGGTGGCGGTGAAGGTGCAGGAAGGGACAAGTACCGCGTCGCCCGAGTCGACGCCGCAGGCTTCCAGCGCCAAATGCAGTCCGCTGGTGGCGGAGTTTACCGCAAGACAGTAAATGTCACCGCCGCTGAGAATGGGGGGGCTTTTCAGAAACGCGGCAAATTCTTTTTCAAAGTTCAGGGCTTCAATGCCGGTGGTCAGCCAGCCGGAACGGAGGACGCGGATAACCGCTTCTTCTTCCTCCACGCCGATAAAGGGCCGGGCAAAGGGAATGTCGTCATTGCGGGACACTCCGCTATGCGAATTGTTATGAGCCATTAGCGCATACCATCCTGTGCGTTAACTGAGGAAGAATATAACCACGGAGTTTCACGGAGTACGAGAAATCAAAACTCCGTGCTACTCCGTGTAACTCCGTGGTAAAAAATCTTAAATGAGCATACATGACACATATCATCGTCAGTGAATGTCCGTAGCGTATACCACCGGTTCCTGAACCGCCGGTTCCTGGCGCATGGTGGGAATGGCGTTGCGCAGCACAGCCCGCAATAGTTCGCTGTCACGGTACTTCTGCGGCTGCCGCGGATCAAAACGGCAGATGGGTTTAATCGCTTCCATAAGTTCAACTATATTAATAGAGTTGGGATTTTTCTTGTCCAGACGGAGGATGCGGCTGTATTCGGTTTCCCGGGGTTCCTCATCCTCAGACCACAAACGCTCATCAAGACGCTCGCCGGCGCGCAGGCCCGTATACTCAATTTTAATGTCGGTTTCCGGCTCAAAGCCGTAAAAGCGGATCATCTGCTCGGCAAGGTCGCGGATGCGAACCGGCTCGCCCATGTCCAGCAGGTAGAGTTTGCCGTTTTCGCCGACGCCGCCGGCTTTAAGCACCAGGGAACAGGCTTCGGGGATGGTCATAAACCAGCGGCGCATTTCCGGGTGGGTTACCGTTACCGGACCGCCTTTTTCAATCTGTTTCTGGAAAAGCGGCACTATGGAACCCCGCGATCCCAGCACATTGCCAAAACGGACTACCATAAAATTGACCGGTAAGTCCGCGGATCCCGCCGCCAACGCCGCTTCCATAACAAGCTGTTCGCATATCAGTTTTGAAGCGCCGTATACCGAAACGGGGTCAACCGCTTTATCGGTGGTAATGTGAACAAAACGTTTTACCCCGTGGCGCATAACGGCGCTGAGCAGGTTTTCCGTACCTAGGACGTTATTTTCAATGGCGGCAACAGGGTTTTCCTCCATCATGGGGACGTGCTTGTAGGCGGCGGTATGAAACACCACATCGGCGCGGAGATGGCCCATAATGTAATCCATGTAATCCGCGTCTTTTAAGTCCCCGATAACCGGAACCAGGCTGGTTTTCTCGCCGACGCCCCCTTCCTGTAAGAGCCGCAGTTCACGGTCTATCTGGTAAATGGAATTTTCACCGTGGCCGAACAGGTACAGCCGCGAGGCCCCCGCGGAAAGGAGTTGGCGGCAAATTTCGCTGCCTATGGAGCCGCCGGCGCCGGTAACCATAACCCGTTTTCCCCGCAGGTAGGCAAGGCTCTGCTTGAGCTGTATCGCTACCGGCGTTCTGCCCAGCAAGTCCTGGGGGTCAATGGAACGGGTCTGTATCAGGTGGGCGTCGCCCTCGATTATCTGGGATATTCCCGGCAGTATGCTGATTTTTTCAAAACCGGCTTTTTTAAGAATCGAGTAGAGTTCTTTAAGGTATTCCCGGCTTGCCCCCGGAATGGCAATGATCGCCTCGTCCGCGGGGTTCATGCGGAGCAGGCGGGCTACGTCGCGGATAGGGCCGAGTACCGGTATCCCGTTAATCTGGCGGCCAATTTTTTCCGGATCGTCATCCAAAAAAGCGACCAGTTCGCCGAATATGGCCTTGGACTTTATCTCATTTGCCAGGGATCGCCCGGCAAATCCAGCCCCGATAATGTATAAACGCCGTGATTTTTGCGTTCTCATGCGCTACCCTCCCATTAGGCGCCCTGTCTGATGTTACTCCAGAATAACCGATTTTGGAATAATTCACCTGTCCGGCGCCATCACTTCAAAGGCAAGGTCAATAGCAAAGGAATCATCGTACAGATTCAATTTGACTTTTGCCCTCTTCTTTCGTTTATCGACCTTTATTATCTTTCCCTCAAGCCCCATAAGCGGGCCATCGACGACCATGATACGGGCGTTTTCATTAAAGTATACATGGGAAATGCCCGCGATTGGCCCGGCTTTTTTGATAAAGTGGAGGACCAATTCCAGGTCCCGATCCGCCAGAGGGCATATGTTTTGGTTGGATTTGAGAAAGCGGTAAAAACCGTCCGTACGCCGAAATTCCCATTGATGAGCGAGAATATCTTCCTTTTCGGCTTCGATAAACACATAACCGGGGAAAACAGCCGCCGTTGACTGCCGTATTACCCCTTTGCGCCGTATATCAATGCGCCGCCGGGGAAAATGCAGGGAAAAGCCCGACTGGGGGTGGAGAGCGTTAAACAGCCGCATGAATTTTTCCTCTCCCCGCGTTTTTACCTGAATGGCGTAATAATTCATCTGTATTATTGAGAATAAATGATAATTGCCATTGAGTAAACAGCCGATACTGAAAGCGGAGTTTTCTGTGATAAAAAATTGGCTGCTTGCCGGGTTGTTTATGGGTTTCATTGCCGTATTTCCGCTGAACGCGGCGAATATTTCTTTTCTGGTCATGGAAACCGGCCAAAGCAAGGAAGACCCTGCCGGTCAATATCCCATTTTATGGGAAAATGGCCTGTTGGAAATTTTTTTTGAATCGGGACATATAGTGACTAATTTTCCCATAATGAAGATTGGCGAAAAACCCGCGGGTGATTTTCCCGATGAGGCGGAAAGAGATTTTGAAAACGCGCAAGAGGGAGGGATGGATTTTTTTCTGGTGGGGATCGTGGATTACACGCAGTCCGGTGTTTCACTGCGTTTATTCAACACCAAATCCCCTCAAATGATACAGGAACAAAAGTACACGGTAACGTCATTCAAGAACACCAAAGAAGAATATGAAAATATAAAAGCGGCTGTCAAGGTAATGGCCGCCCGTTTAAATCAGGAAGGTAAAAGATGAAAACTGCTGTCTCTGTTTCGATTGTTGTCTCATTGATGCTGCTGGTCAGCGCCGCGGTATGGGAAGGTGTTACCGATGTTGTTTCCGCAGGGGATCTGCCGGGAAACTACAGTGTCGCGACCAATTCTTTTCCCAAAAATTCGATTGTGGATATTACCAATCTTGAAAATGGCAAGATGGTTCGGGCGATCGTTGTTTCCGGTCTTGAGACAAGGGGCCTTTTGGCGACGCTTTCCCGGAATGCCGCCAATTCTTTGGAACTGCGCGGCAATTCTACCTGCAGGATACGAATCACCCAGCCGTCGGATGATATTGCCTTTTCCCGTTTCAAGCTGGGCCCCATTGCCCTGCCGCCGTCTTCCGTTTCCGAATCGGATACTCTTTCTGAAAACAATGTGTCTGAAGATACAGATAAAACGGATAAAAACGAAGCGCAGAATCTTACCGCCGTTGAATCTAATTCCGGCGCGGACAATACAAATAATAAAGTGGATTATCCCATTGCGGCGGATGTGGCTGCGGTTACCGAAGAACCGGCGGTAAAACCGACAAGAGCTGTTCTGAAAAGCACTGAAATAATCACAACGCAGACAGCGTCGGAAGCGCTTGCGGAACCGGCAAAACCGGCTAAAGAAACTGCGCCCGCCCGGACAAGAGCGGCGCGAGTCCCGGCAGCGGCCGTTACAAAAACAACAGCGCCCGTCCAGGCGGTTACGGAACCGGCTGTAGAACCGGTTAGGGAAGAGACCGCGGGAACAATGATCGGAATACCGGCGGCGGAAATAATCCCGCAAAATACGGCTGTACAATCATCTGTCCAGACAGTTACGGAACCGGCTGTAGAGCCGGTTAGGGAAGAAACCGCGGAAACAATGGCCGGAGCGCCGGCGGCGGAAATAATTCGGCAAGATGTGATCGCTCAAGCGTCTGTCCAACCGGTTACGGAACAACCGGCGTATACCGCCGCAGAGCCGGTTGCCGTGGCGGTTGTAAAACCAGTTACACCGGCGGCGCCTGCTAATCCGCCTGAATCGAGGAACGCCGGCAATCTGGGCATAGTTGCCTCGGAAGAACGGCCTCCCTATGCGGCGAACCGGTTTGCCATTGCGCCTGAGAACATGGCAGCTCCCCTGAAAAAAAATAATATATCCAATTCATCTCCCGTATCGCCGGCAAAGTCTGATTTTTCACCGTTTCAGGTTCCGCTGATCAGCCGCCTGGAACAGGGCAAATGTTATGTGCAAGTTGCCGCGTACCAGCGGGTTGAACATGTGGAGGACGAAATCAGCCGCATAGGGATGACCTATCCGCTGGCGGTGCAAAATGTCGGAAGCGACACCAACCCCATGTTCCGGATACTGCTTGGCCCCTTGAACCAGGGTGAAAGCGGAGCCATGCTGCAGCGTGTTAAGAGCATTGGTTATAACGACGCCTTTATACGGTATAATTAAGAAGGCTTATCCAGCGCTTTACGGCGTTCCCGCACGCGGGCGAGCCGCTGTTCCATTTCCGCTGTTTTACCGTCGCGGATAAAGGTCTTGAACGCTTCAAGGCTGTCTTCAAACTGATCAATGCGTTCCAGCAGGGCTTCCCGGTTTGTGGTAAACAATTCTGCCCACAGGGGCGCGTTAAACACGGCAATACGGGTAAGTTCCTCAAAACTGCCGCCGCCGAAGCGGGTAATGGCGGTGTCGGCCTCGCAGTCGATAAGGGAAGCGGCAATCACATGGCAGAGCTGGCTGGTAAAGGCAATTTTTCGGTCATGCTCCGCGGGGCTGGTTTCGGTAATGCGGCCAAAGCCCATGCGCTGAATAAGCTCTTTGAGAAACTGTAAATTTTCCGGCTTGTTGCGGGCCAGCGGGGTCAGGATATAATTCTTTCCCTGAAAGTTACAGCGGGCGGCGGCGGCAAAGCCCCCCCCCTCGGCGCCGGCCATGGGGTGGCCGGGAATAAATTCAATGTCCGAACGAAGTTTTTCCGCTTTGGCGGCGATGCTTCCCTTAACGCCGGCAATATCAGTTAACAGCGCGCCCGGCTTAAAAGAATGTTCCCATTCATCAAGAAACTTCAGCAAGGCCGCCGGGCCCGGGCAGAGAAAAACCACATCGCAGCGGGCAAGCATTTCTCCCGCGGTGTTACCTGTCCAGTTATGCGCAATAAGCCCCGCCTCTTTTGCCAGCGTCAGGGTATTACCGTCAATGTCGTAAGCAAGCAGGTTGTTTTGCGCGACGCCGCAGCGGTTCCGCAGCGCCATGGCAACAGCGCCGCCCATCAACCCCATGCCCACAATGCCGATGGTACATTCTTCGATAAGTTTCATTTTACCTTTATCTACCCCTACCACACATAAGAAATTAACCACGGAGGTCACGGAGTACCACGGAGTTTTAATACGAAAATCTCTTTCCTCCGTGAAACTCCGTGTCCTCCGTGGTTATATTCTTCATATTGACTTGCCTTCCAGCGCGGCGTATTTACGCAGCGATTCCATCAGCGGGGCAAATACCTCCGGCGTAATAGACTGCTCGCCGTCGCAGAGGGCGTGCTCCGGATCGTTATGCACTTCGATAATCAGGCCGTCGGCCCCGGCGGCGATTGCCGCTTTTGACATGGCGGGCACCATCCAGGCAAGCCCTGTCGCGTGGCTGGGGTCTACAATCACCGGCAAATGACTTTTCCGTTTCAGGGCGGGAATAAGGGCCAGATCGAGAGTGTTCCGGGCAAAGTTGTCAAATCCCCGTATGCCCCGCTCACAGAGGACGATCTTTTCATTGCCGCCCGCCATGATATACTCAGCCGCCATAAGCAGTTCGGTCAAAGTTGAGGCAAGCCCCCGTTTAAGCAGAATGGGTTTGCGGCTGCGGCCCAGTTCTTTTAACAGGGCGAAGTTCTGCATATTGCGCGCCCCCACCTGAATTACGTCTACTTCCTCAAACAGCTCAAGCTGGCTTATTTCCATTAACTCGGTGACAATAGGCAGGCCGGTTTCTTTTTTTGCCTCAAGCATCAGATCGAGGCCCTGACAGCCCATTCCCTGAAAACTGTAGGGACTGGTACGGGGCTTGAACGCGCCGCCCCGCAAAAAAGCGGCCCCGGCTTTTTTGACCGACCGGGCAATTGAGGTAATCTGCTCGCGGCTCTCCACCGAGCAGGGCCCGGCGATAACGGCAAAAGAATTGCCGCCTATGCTCGCTTTTTTCCCGTCGGCCCCCGGCAGTTCCAGAATCGTATCCGCCGGATGAAACTTCCGGTTTGCCCGCTTGTACGGCTCCTGTACGCGGATAACATTTTCCACCAGATGATTCGCCCGCAGGGCTTCATCGTTAATGGCCGTGGTATCCCCCACCAGCCCCAGCACAATTTGGGCCGCGCCCTCGGAAAAATCAACCGCTACCCCTTGTTTTTCAAGGCTTGCTATCAATGCCTGCGCGTCGGCGCGGCTGATCCCCTGTTTCAACGCTATAATCATGCCAATCTCCTAAAAAAAAGGAGGCTCAAGCGGCTGCGCCGTCCAAGTCTCCGGTTTCTTCCCTGAGAAAATACTACTATAATGGTGAAAAAAGTGTCAAGATGCTAAATTACACACAAGAGTAGTGGTGGCGACAAAGCGATGGCCGATATTGTCTACCATTACGCCAAAACCATCAATCGTCCGCACGCCCAAAAGCGACATATCGCTGTCCTCCGCGAATATTATATCGTCACTAGTGGCGTAGCCTTCGGCTTTCAGTATCGCGTAACCAAAATCGCGCTCAACTATTTCTTTAGTGGCGGTTGAGAAACGTTTTTTTCCGCGCGGAATTATTCCGGCATCCAACAACAACTGCTTCGGCAGCCATGACAATTCCGACCCCGTATCAACCATTACTTCTGTTGGCGGCGTAGAACGGTGTTCTTCCTTCGGGTTGACGGCTGTCAGGTTTACCATGAATTTACTCATGCTGCTAACCCCTGTTTACGCCGCGTGAGCGGCGAATTTAATCGAAGGGGTTGTCCAGGAAGTAAGAATTAACCACGGAGTTTTGATATGAAATCTTTATTCCTCCGTGAAACTCCGTGTCCTCCGTGGTAAAAATTCTTCCTGGACACTTCCATTTCCCTCTATCCTAAAACAGTATACCATGTCCGTTGATTTTTTCAACCTGATGGATTCCGGTGTTAGGTACATAATAGTTAAGTTAGTCATCATAAAGATGATACTACGTTGGGGCGTACATAATTTATTTTATCAATCTTTCTAACAGTATGTCCTGCGTATTTCTTCTGGAATCAATTATTATTAATACATTAACGATGTTTTTATCAATTTTGTATATTATTCTCCATGGAGATTCTATGAGCTGTCTATAATCCTTTATATTATTTTTTAATAATTCCGGAACATATCCCCCTCTTTCAGGAAAATGATTTAAAGAATTTATCCGCTCCTCAAATTTTTTTAATACGTTTAACGCGTTCTTTGGATTGTTTGTGGATATATATTTGATAATTTCTCTTAAATCATTTTTTGCGGTTTTATTTATATTTACCGTAAAACGCTTTAATTTATCACCCATTCTCAAGTATTTCCTTTTTTAAATCAGAAAATACTTTTTCAGAAGATTCAAAATCCCCGTTTTGAATATCTTTCTCCGCGATTTTTATCAAATGCAATAACGCGAAAGCGTCCTGAGTTTCCTGATATGTTTGAATATCAACCAAAACCGCTTTAGCTTCCCCATTTTGTGTAATAATAACAGGATTTCGCCTGTCAGTGACATATTTCATCATATCAGCGGCATTAGTCTTTATATATGAGATAGGTTTTATATCGGCAGCCAAATTTACAGCCATAGTTTGCCTCCAGTACTTTTATAGTATCATATAAAGACTGTTCTGTCAATATAAAAACGGTGGCGTAAAGGTGCCTGACATAACATCATAAACTTAAGAAGAATATAACCACGGAGTTCTGCTGTCCGTTGGACAGCTTTACGAAAATCACCTTTTCCTCCGTGAAACTCCGTGTACTCCGTGGTGAATTTCTTCCCTAATCCCCCTTTGTGTCTTTGTGTGAATCTTTAGGAATGATATAATTACCCCCATGCAGCTGGGACAAAAATTTTTCAACCAACCCACCGTTGACCTTGCCCAAGCGCTGCTGGGCAAATATCTGGTGTGCGGGAATTTAAAAGGCAAAATTGTCGAGACTGAGGCTTACCTGTACCATGACGATCCCGGCTGCCATGCCAGCCGCGGCCAAACTCCCCGCAACGCGCCGATGTTCGGGCCCGCCGGACGCACCTATGTGTATTTCATTTACGGAATGTACCACTGCCTGAACATAGTCTCCGGCAAAACCGGCGAGGGCGAGGCCGTTCTTATCCGCGCTCTGGAACCTGTTGAAGGTATTGAGCTTATGCAAAGAAGACGCAAGACCATGAAGATTGAAAATCTCTGCAACGGGCCGGGCAAACTTACTCAGGCTTTCGGCATCACCCGCAAGCATAACAACATGAGCCTCATTGACGGCAAACTGCGGATCCATAACAGCCGGGAAAAACCGGAAATCATATCCGGCAGGCGCATCGGCCTGTCCTCGGGGAAGGAACTGGAATTACGGTTTTTTATCAAGGGAAATCGGTTTGTCTCAAAAATCCCCGCATCCCATTCTCATTAGCGTTTTTTGGGGCGGGGCAAGTTTAGATGGAAGGGTGGAAGTGGGGGCGCGTTATTGCCCCCCCGCCTCATGAAGAGATTTACGCCGGCTGTTATTTCTGGACGGCGTATCTGCCTACTTTGACTAAAGCCTGCCTGGCTTTTTCTTTTACCGAAGGTACATAGGGGCCGCTGCTTATTTTCATTAAAAGCTGAATGGCGTCCTGATTAAGCCGTTGGTCTTTTTGGGCAAACTTTTCCAGTGCGTCTATTGTGGCAATGGCAAGGATATCGTTCGGAGCGCCGCTGTTATGAAACCTGTCGGTGGCCCAGACGATCGCGTTAACCGCGTCATCATTGTCGTTGAGGCCGATAACACCCAGCGATTTTACAGCTTCCTGTAATACCATTGGTTCATTGTCGGTGGTTAAAACTTTGAGAAGGGCGGTTTTCGCTTCCTTCGTTCCCACAACGCCCAGATACTTTGCCGCCTGCCGCCGCACACCGGGGAAGTTGTTTACCAGCCTTCTGCCTTCCCTCACCTGGTTTTGAGTGCTCTCAAGGGCCAGTAATTCCAGGTTAATACGCAGTTTTTCGTTGGTACTGCCCCGTTCAAGGGCGTTTGCTATATGCTCCAACGCGATGTATTTTTGATCCAGTTCGTTTGACCGGGCGGTTTCATCAATAATCATCAATTCGAGGGCTTCCTGCAGATAGGATTCTTCGATTGACATTTCCTGGTTGGATTTACTGGATTGACCCATAACCGCTGAAACCACGAAAAACGTCGTGATTATCAGAATAAAAAACCGTTTGAACATCATCATCACTCCTTCTCTAAAGTTTAATCTATTATTTTCCAGGTATCACCGGATTTTTTTATCAATTCGTAAAGCCGCAGACGCCTGACTTCAGTTGTTTCATTGAGCTTCTCCGATTTTTCCACATAAAAGACCTTAACCGCGTTCGCCGCGATAAATTCAATCTCATCTACCCTGCTGTTACTGCGCGCGGGAACAACTACATAGATAAAATAATCAATCGGCGTCTTGAGTACAATTTTTTGCGATCGTAACAGTTTTGATTCGGAGGCGCTTGCCAGAAAATCCGGTGATGAGATGCGGGCGAAGAATTCATCTGATAAAGCTTTTTTCCAGCCTTCATAATCTTTATTCTTGATTATTAAGTTAAGTTTTTCCACAAAAAGCCTTACTTCCGCCAATGTGTTGTCGTACATTTCCTGGCTGACGGCGAGGTGACCGGGGGTTATATCTTCATGAGTGGTGACAACAATGGGCCCTGCCGGAGGGGTTTCCGCCGCCGGCGGAGACTTACACGCCACAAGAACAAGAGGCAATAACAACAGGTACCAGGCGGGTCTTTTCATTTTTTTCAATTGTATACGATTTTTTGTCTTATGTCAAGCGGGATAATATTATATTTCTTTGGGGCCAAGCTCCAGAATCAGCTCTACTTCGCCTTTGGATATCTTCATTGACCGGGCGATTTCGTCGATACTCCAGCCCGAGCGTTTAAGTTTGATGATGTTTTCACGGTCGCGGGGCGGCGGGGCGCCGTTGTCTGAGGCCCTGCCGGCAGCCTTACCGGCGGCTTTACCGGCAACGCGGCCCTCTATTTTCCCTTCCTCGCGGTTCAGCAGGGAACGGGTAAGGTTAAGTTGGTTCTGGGCGTCTTTATCAAGACTTTGCAGCTCAGTGGCAAGCCGCGCCATGCTTTCACGGGCAACATTCATTTCGGCAATGCGTTTTTCCAGCCATTTGACGGTTTCGTCCAGGGTGGAAAGTTTTGCGGCGGCATCCCGCGCCTTTTCATTGTCCTGGGAGAGGGTTCGGACAGAATTCTGGATGGTATCCACGTCATTTTTGATCGTGGAAATGGTATCTTCAAGCCGTTTGACCAGCTGCTCGTCTTCCTGCAAAACCCTGAAATTCCGGTCTATGCTGTCGTTGGTTTCCTGCAGGGTTTTGCTCTTTCGTTCTATCCGTTGATACTTTTCCTCGGTCTCTTTTATCGCGTCTTCCAGGCGGCGTATCTGAACCTGCATGGTTTGCAGTATGTCGTCCGAGTTTGAAACCTGGGCGAGTTTTTCCTCTACCGACTGGGAAGTTTGCAGCAGGCGGGTAAAATCGCTTTCCATGACTTCAATACGGCGTTTTTCCGAAAGGAAGCGGGTCATTTTGGCGTTTACATCGTCTTCCAGGCGCTTTATCTGGATGAACTGATTTTCAAAATGGGCTATCTCGTTTTTAAGCTGCAGGAGCCGTTCTATGTTGCCGCTCATGTCCTCAACGTGGCGGTTGAGTTCCGCTTTGAGCATATCGGTGCGGTCAAAGAGTTTTACCTGGGTGGTGATTTCATGGCGCATTTCATCCAGAGAGTTACGCGCCGCCATAAGCCGTTCGTCATTTTCCGCGGAAATTTCGCGGCCGCGGCGACGGGCTTCTTCCATGGAATTATCAAGCTCCCTCATGCGGGCATTGTACTGGGTCTGCCATTCTTCTATATCCTTGCGGAATTCTTCCGACGAAGTTTCCAGAGCGGTGTACCGTTCCTTGGAATCCGTTACCAGATCGTGAATCTGTGTTTCCAGATCCCGCTGGCTTTGGCGCAGCGTCTCCGCGACCGAAAGGTTATACTGGCCAATCTTGGTATTGATCTCGTTCTCGGCGGCGTTTTTCACTTCCTCCAAATCGCGCCCCAGCTGTTCGCTGAAGGATTTCCGGGATTCGTCCGCGCCGCGCATTTCTTCGCGTATGCCTTCCTCGAACGCGGCGGTTTCCGCCTTGAGCCGTTCCAGTTCCGAGATGATTTTTTCGCCCTGGGCGGTGATGGTTTTTCTGACATCTTCGATAATGAGCGCCTCGGTTTTCTGCCGTTTGGTTTCGGAATCCGCGGCGATTGATTCCAGCCGTTTGTCCAGCGCTTCCTGCCAGGCGGCAAGTTGATGGTCTATTACGGCGTTCCGTTTGCTGAGGTCCGTAAGGAATTCATCTTCGAAGAGTTTAATTTTTTGGGAAACATTTTCAATGGCCTTTTCCTTAATTCCGGCGAGTTCCCGGTCTACGCTCACCAGTTCATCCCGCAGGGACTGCAGATGGCCGTTAAATTCCACGGACGCGTTTTCCCAGGTGTTGCGTATTTCCTGCCCAAAAACGGCAAAGTCGCCGTTGACGCGGTTCATTGCGTCCTGCATGGAGCGCCGCAGTTCAATTTCCAGTCGGGCGGCGTCATTGGCAATGCCGGAAAGCTGCCTGAATTGTTCTTCCTGCGCCTGGCGGTATTCTTCGATCCGATCCTGGGCGGTGTTTATGATTTCCTGCCCGGTATCGTGGGATACGGCTTCCCATTCTTCCCGCTGTTTTTTGAGCGTCTCGCCAAATTCTTCTTTTTGTCTCAGTATCGCCGCGGCCAGGACTTCCGCCTGCTGCCGCGCAATGTCGGCATATTCCTGTATCTCTTTGCTCCATTGCTCTCTCTGCTGCCGGGCGAAGGCGGTAAGATCCTGCACGTCTTGTTTCCAGTCGGCGCTGTATGTCTTCTGGCGGGCTTCGATGGCGGCGGTTTCGGTTTGCCATTCTTCGTGGCTGTTCTTGACCTGCTCCTGAATTTCGGCGAGTTTTGCCTTGATGGCTTCCTCAATGGCGGTGGTTTCGGCCTGCCAATCTTCGTGGCTGCTCTTAACCCGTTCCTGAATTTCAGCGAGTTTTGCCTTGATGGTTTGATCGGCGGCGGCGATGATTTTCCGTCCGATATCGCGGGAGGCGGCTTCCCATTCTTCCCGCTGTTTTTTGACCGCTTCGCCCATTTCTTCTTTCTGATTCAGTATCACCGCGCTCAATTCTTTCTTCTGATTCTGTATCGTTTTGTTCAATTCTTCCTTCTGATTTTGTATTGCCGCGCCCAGGTTTTCCGCCTGCTGCTGCGCGCGGATGGTAAATTCCTGCATATCCCTGTTCCATTGTTCTTTCTGCTGCCGGGCGAGGATGTTTAATTCCTCGATATCCTTGTTCCAGTTATTCTGCTGTTGTTTTGCGAAGATGTTAATTTCCTCGATATCCTTGTTCCAGATGTCCTGTTGTTGTTTTGCGAAGACGTTAAGTTCCTGTATATCTTTTTTCCAGTCGGCGATGTACGTTTTCTGGCGGGCTTCGATGGCGGTGGTTTCGGCTTTCCATTCTTCACGGTTGATCTTGACCTGGTCCTGAATCTCGGCGAGTTTTACCTTGATGGTTTCCTGAACGGATTTGATTTTTTCTTCAAAACTGGTTTTGATGACGGTCAGCCGCTCCTGCGCCTGATCGCGGAGTTTGGCGACCGCCGCTTCCTCGGCCTTGTCCGCCCGGATGCCCGCCCGGTCAATGGCTTCCAAAAGAATTTTCTCGAACTGCTCTTCGCTGTGAAGTAACTTTTCCTCCCTTTCACGGTCGAGCTTGTCCGCCGCTTCCCGGCGATCTTCCATTTCCCGCTCTATGGTGCGGGCGTTCGCGTCCAAATCGGCAACGGTTGATTTGGCGGCGCTTATGATTTCTTCTATCGCTTTTTCCAGCGCCTGCGTGTTTTCCCGCTCAAAATGATCCTCCATGGCGCTCAGCTTTTTGCCCAGCGAGAGAATCTCTTTATCATAACCTTCAACTTTTTCCTTGATATCGCCGATCCGCTTTCCGACGTTTTCCACAAAGGCGGATTCATCCTTAATGCGGGTCAGATTTTCCTGAACCCTGCCGGTCATCTGGACCAGTTCTTCCAGTGAGGCGTCATAGTCCCGGATTCTGTCATCAATCTGGGCAAGGGCCTGCACTTTTTGGGCAAGCTCTTCCCTGGTCAGGGTCTGGAGCCGCCGCATAAGTTCCGCGGCGGATTTTCTTTCCACTTCAAGGTCAATGCCGTAGTTTTTAATAATCGCGCCCTTGTCTTCCACATAGGCGGCGATCTCATCTTTACACCGTTCCGCGTATTTTTTTATGGTGTTATGAGCGCTGTTGTTTTTGTCCAAAAGACGGAAAAAAATGAGAACAAGCAACACGATGCCAATGGTTATCAGGTTACCGGCTTGAAACAGCATAGCTTACTATAACACAAAGTCACATAATTGGCGATAGCTCTGAAAGGTAAAATCCGCTTTTGTTGTACCGGCGAACAGCCTGTTATGGCCGAAATGGCCGGTAAACAGGGCGGTTTTCATGCCCGCCCGCCGGGCCCCGTCCACGTCATAGGGGCGGCTGTTGCCCACATACAGTATCTGTCCGGAGGGGCAGCGCAGGGCCCGCGCCAACTCCTCAAAAGGGCGCAGGGCCGGTTTAATCGCCCCGGTGCGTTCTGAGCACAGTACGGCGTCCCAACAGGCGGATAAGCCCAGATTCATCAGTTTGGTTTCCGGCGGAAAATCGGAGAGCAGGCCCATTTTCAGCCCTGCCATCCGTATCTTGTCCAGCGTTTCCCGCACATGGGGAAACAATTTTATTTTTAAGAAATGGGATTCCCAGCCCCGGTAAATCAGACGCTCTATTTTTTCTTTCACCTGTTCAGGCGGGGTGTGGAGCAGACCCGCGGTAAGCCGCGCCTGGTATTCGTAAAAATCGGGCGCAACGGCTGAGGGGGATTGTTCCTGCTCTCGGCGGATGATGCCGCGGGCTTTGGCGAAGGCGGCAAGGAGCGGCCCGTGTTTGCACAGAAAGGGCAGCAGCCTGAAATTCAGGAGGTAGTTGGGGTAAAGCGTTCCATCCAAATCAAAGGCTATGGCGCCAATTCCCTCAATCATGCAGGTAGTTTATCGGAAAGGCGGGGAATGGGGAAGGGAAGGGATTCACACAAAGAGCACCAAGTAAGAGAAGAACACAAAGAGGAATCAGGGGGTTTTTGTTTGGTATCTTATCGTGAAATTAACAAGCTCAGATTATTTACAATAACCCCCTTTTCCCCTTCTTTGTGGTCTTTGTACCTTGGTGATCTTTGTGTGACCTCTTCCGGCTAAAAGTTATGTCTTATTATATATGCTGGTAAAAATTTCATCGTAGGTTTTTTTTGCCTGCGCCAGTTCCCGCAGCGCGTTGGTAGAATCCAGCGCAAGGGCGGCCCTGGTTTCAAGGGGCATGAGCAGTTGAAAGGTCTCAATATTAAACACTTTCGCGATGGTTTCAAGGGTTGTGTCGCTTGCCCACACCCGTTGACATTCAAGGCTGTTTATGGTCTGCCACGACAAACCTGTCATTTCCGCCAGCTTTTCCTGTGAAACTCCGAGTATATTCCGCTGTTCCTTAAGATTCACCGCTAAAATCTGCCGCAAATTCGACCCTTTTCTTTCCATATTGCCTTAATTAACGATAAAAAACCCCTGAAATTCTTGACACGTATTATAAATATGTATACTCTATTTTTAAGAGGGGGTTTTTTATACGAAGGGATAACCTCTTCCAACCAAAAATCGTAATTTTGTACAAAAACGTTGAATTTCGGCTTTTGGGAAGGCTGTCCGTATGGATAGCCAATATGAGTGTTTACCCGCCCAAAAGGGGCGGGCGGCACAAAAAAGGAGTTCTGTATGAAGAACTTTTTCAACGCGCGTATCGTGCGACTCTTGGGGATTATCAGTCTGGCGCTGGTAATCGGATTCTCAATGGCGGCTTGCAGCAGTGGCGGCGGCGGAGACCCCGACCTGGCCGGAACCATTACCATCAACCCGACCACCGCTGCTGTCAACACGAAATTAACCGCCACGTATAGCGGTTCAGAAACACCGGTAACATACCAGTGGAAAAAAGGCACAACCAATGTTGGTACAAACTCCAATGAGTACACGCCGACTGAAGCAGGAAGTTACACCGTAACCGTCAGTGTGGCAGGCTTCAAGAGCAAGACCAGCGCCCCTGTTACGGTAACCGGTGGTAGCAGCGGCGGCGGCGGCAGTCAAGGAGTGTTGACGTTTACAGGTGAAATACCGGCAGCAATACTGACTTTAATGAATACAAACATTACCGCCGGCATTTCATATTTTTCTGGTGGATCTGCTATTTTATCAGCACATTCATTGCCTGCGGATGCGGAAGAGGCTGAAGATTTGATATACAATGCTTCTTGGAGTGATAATACAAAGATTGCCACTCTTGAGAGTACGATAGCAGAAATCAAAGCAAATAATAAATGCAATTTGGAAAATTATGAAATGGATCCCTATACCGGTTCAGGCACCTATCTTCTTTATATTAAATTTGATAACAGTGGTGATACGTTATGGCTTGCGGTCGTCACTTTTACAAACGGTAGTGGTACTGTAGCTTGGAACGCTTTGGTCAATGCTAATGATTTAGGCAGTGGTAGTAGTGGTGGCGGCGGCGGTCTCCCCGCAGGAGCCGTTACCGGCTTAACCGTTCCTGCAACCCTTGTCGGAACCTGGGTGGGCGATGCTGATAATGGAACCTTAGTCTTTACCGCTACCGGAGTAGGTTCCACAGGCGGTATAGAAACTCTTGCCTACGGGGTTATATTTGTGCTGAAAAATGGTGGTACAATTGCAATAACCGACAGTAAAATAACCGGATCGTCTTACGGTTATGCATATGATTTATTAACTTACACAATAAGCGGTACAACTCTTACCATTAAAGATGCAGATGAAGAAGATGTTTTGTTTACAGGAACCAAACAGTAACAGACACAACTGAAACACCAAAACTTCGTAGTGCCGTCAAGAAATTGGCGGCACTACTATTTGGCGCGGATACCCGCCGGAACGTTTATTATGGGCAGTCCCGAAAACGAACCTAATCGATTTAACAACAAAACCACCTGAGGCTTTTTCAGAACTTCAACTAACGCCATAACCAGCCGGAGGGAGCGCCGCGGGGCTAGCGGAAACGCTTGTGGAGTCCGCCTGCGGAGCCCCAGACCGGCCTTTATTTCTCTTTCAAATCATGGAGTAGTCTCTAAAATGCGCGTAATAGTCATGTTTCTCGTGCCGGTCTGCTTTTATTGTCCCTACCCCCGTTACTATTATTCGCTGGTCTCCTCCGGCGGGGAATTCCAAATGTTTCCGCTAGCCCCGCGGCGCTCCCTCCGGCTGGCCTGTATTGGCATAAGTAGCAGTATGCGTTCTCTGTTACATTGGCTTATAGCCGGAATAGGTCGGCACTGGGGGCAGCGCGGGGCTGCCAAAATATTATGGGATTCTTCGACGGAGCAGACCAGGGAGAAAACGCAAAAACTAGGTGTACAGTAATAGCCGCACGGCACGGAAAACATGAGAACACGCTCATATATGAAATTACTCTTAGTTTTCAATAATGCGCAGAGGCCGTGCGGGGGCTGCGTAGTCAGATTCCCCCATCTGTTTTGGCAGCCCCGCGCTGCCCCCAGTGCCGGTTTACGCAGTACTTTCATCATCATCTTTATTTGTGCTCTTTGTACCAAGGTACAAAATCAACAAGAATGGACGCATCCGAAAAATCTATGTTATGCTGGGGTTGCCGATGAAAAAGGATGATATGGCGGGAAAAGAACCTTGGTACAAACATCAGCTTACCCAAGATCAATTAATGTTATTTATTGAAGAAGCCCGTGCCGGAAAAAGTAATAAAAAAGCCTTTATAGGGACAGTTACACCCGATGCGGCTCAAAGAATAGAGGCTGTTTGTAGCAAAAAAGTGAAAAACATTATGCTTGAAAGTGAAGGAATTCGCCATTCTTTCAAGAAAGCCAGTCATAATCTAAAAGACGATGATTTATTACATATTGTTGATGCAATAAATACCGCCACGGATATTAAGGTTTCAGATAAGACACATCAAAACAATAAATGTCTAGAAATATGTAAGAATATTGGTGGAAATATAACCTTTATAATGGAAGTTAGAATACATCATGGAGGTTGGTTGTCTCTTGTAACGTGCTATAGGTTATAGAGACGGAGCGACGCTTTGATGTTGCCTTTCGGCCCCCCCAGCTTACGTCTGGAACGTCTTCGCCCGCATTTCCCTACCCAAGGTCCCCCCTGGTACTTCAAATATAGCCTAGATTGATTTATCCGTCAAGACCCATTTTCAAAAGAATTGACAAACAGGTCGAATACGGCTAATTTTTTAAAGCCCTATGCCAATACAGGCCAGCCGGAGGGAGCGCCGCCGGCTGGCGGAAGTATCCAAAAGAGTTCACACAAAGAACACGGAGTAAGAGAAGAACACAAAGAGGAATCAGGGGGTTGTTGTTCGTTATCTTATCGTGAAGGTAATAAGCTCAGATTGCTTACCCCCCCTTTTTTTCCTTCTTTGTGATCTTTGTACCTTGGTGATCTTTGTGTGAACTCTTTGCTACTTGACCTTTTTTTCGATTTGCCCCATACTGTCCCTATCTTTATACAAGGAGATTTAAGTGCCCTGCGGAAGAAAAAGAAAACTGCGCAAAATTGCCACCCACAAACGCAAGAAAAAACTGCGGAAAAACCGACACAAGAATAAATAACGGAGACTTTTCAAGCTTCAAGTTTTGGCGGCTTTTTTACAGAGTTGCTGAATAAACCTAATGAAGGAAAATAAAAACCGCGGAGGTCACGGAGTTGCACGGAGTTTTAATACGATAATACTTCTTCCTTCGTGTACTCCGTGGTAAATTTTTGGGGACTATGTTGATCAATAGATCCTTCATTTTGCTGAAATTAATAAAAAAACGGGATATATTTATATAAAATGTTGAATTCCACCTCCCTTTTGTCCCACATTAACGGTCCGGAAGACCTCAAAAAACTCAGTTTCAGAGAACTGGGTAAGCTGGCGGTTGAGATACGGGAAGTTATTGTCGCGCGGGTGGCGCAGAACGGCGGACACCTTGCCTCGAATCTGGGAGTGGTGGAACTGAGTATTGCCCTGCACCGGGTGTTTGATTCGCCGAGTGACAAGATTGTTTGGGATGTGGGGCATCAGTGCTACGCGCATAAACTGCTGACCGGGCGCTGCGCCGCCTTTTCCGGCCTGCGTAAGGCGGGGGGGCTGGCGGGCTTTCCCAAACGGGAAGAAAGCCTCCATGACGCTTTTAATACCGGCCATGCCTCAACCGCCATTTCCGCCGCCGCGGGTTTGCTTGCCGCGCAGCGGATACTGGGGGGCAGGGCTTGTTCCGACAGGGCGATCGCGGTTGTCGGTGACGGGGCTTTGACCGGCGGGCTTGCCTACGAAGCCCTCTCCCACGCGGGACACCTGGAACTTCCCCTGATTGTTATCCTCAACGACAACAAAATGTCGATCAGCCCCAATGTGGGGGGGCTTTCCAAATATTTAAGCCGCCTTTCGATGAAGGAAAAGTATCAGCGGTTCCGCCGCTACTTTGATTCCATGGCAAAAAAAATTCCCTTTATCGGGGATATTTTCTTTGATATGGTAGTGCGGCTTAAACGGGCGGTTAAGGCGGTGTTTTACACCGACAATTTTTTTGTAGATTTGGGTTTTGAGTATGTGGGGCCGATTGACGGGCATAATATTCAGAGTCTGGCGCAGGTGTTTGAGGATGTGCGGCAGCTTGAGCGGCCGGTGGTGATTCATGTGATTACCCGCAAGGGCAAGGGCTACGGTTTTGCCGAAGACGACCCGGGGAATTATCACGGGGTGGGGGCGTTCTCGGTCAGCGGCGGACTGGCCGGCAGCCTTGCCGGCGGCGAAACCGATGATACGGAACTTCCTGATATTACGCCTAACGGAAGCGCGCTTTCTTTCAGCGCCGCCTTTGGCGCCGCCCTTCTGGAACTTGCCGGACGGAACAGCCGCGTTGTCGCGTTAACCGCCGCTATGGAAAAGGGCGCCGGGCTTTCCTCTTTTAGAAAAGCGTATCCGGACCGTTTCTTTGACGTGGGTATCGCCGAGGCGCACGCGGTAACCTTTGCCGCCGGCCTTGCGGCGCAGGGTTTAAGGCCGGTAACGGCGATCTATTCAACGTTTATTCAGCGTTCGGTAGACCAGGTGATTCATGACGTTGCCCTGCAAAATCTGCCGGCGCTTTTTGCCCTTGACCGCAGCGGTTTTGTTGACGGCGACGGCGAAACCCATCAGGGCCTTTTTGACATAGCCCTGTTCCGTACCGTCCCCCACATGACGATTCTTGCCCCGGCAAGCGAACAGGAATTGCGGCTGATGCTGGATTACGCCCTGCGCCTCAATGGGCCGGCGATGATCCGTTATCCCAAAGCCCCCTGTCCTGAGGAACAGCCGCCCTTTTCCCTGCCGCTGGAGCGGGGCAGGGGAGTGTGGCTGCGTCAGTCGGCGGACAGCCGCGTCTGTCTTACTTTTACGGGAAGCCTGTATCCTCAGGCGCTTGACGCGGCGGAACAGCTTCAGAATCGGGGAATTAAGGCGGATCTGTACAACCTTCGTTTCCTCAAGCCGGTTGATGAGGATTATCTGGCGGAACTATTGAACCATTACGATCTGGCTGTCTTTATTGAGGAGGGGATACGCTCCGGGGGATTTGGTGAATATGCCGCGGCCCTGGCCCGCTGCCGGGGATGCCGGGCAAAAACCCTGGCGCTGGCGGTGGAGGAAAATTTTGCCGCCGCCGGCCGCGCCCTGGGAACGCGGGATGAACTGCTCAAAGCCAACAAACTGGACGGCTCCGGCATTGCGGAGAGGGTTTCTTTTTACCTGTCATAGGGTGTAATATAATAACTATGGATGTTGACATCAAGTTTTGTGAATCAGCTTTTATTCATGGTTATACCGAGGCGGATATACGGTTGGCTATTGATAATGCCATATATGACGGTTATCTTGAAGGCGATGAAGACGTTGAAAACAAACGGTTGCTTGTCGGTTTTGACCGAAAAGGGAACCCGATTGAAGTGTATTACAATATCCTTGATAAAGATACGGTTCGGGTATTTCATGCGATGGAATATCGGAATATTCATAACAAATTGCTCGAAAATGAGTAGGAGAAACTATGCCTGATTTAACCGAAGAAGAATATGCCGCGCTTGATAAAAAATGGACAGAAAACCCGCCCAAGCCGGGCCCCAATGGGACAGGCTTTTTTGCCCAACGTAAAGCCGCTTTGGCTGCCCAATCCGCCCGTTCAATAACGGTTGACGCGTTTACAGCGGATTATCTGCTTAACAAAGCGATAGCCGCCCGTAAGACACCAGCGGATATTATCGGCGAAATGGTTCAAAAAGAAATCGCCGCTGTATTATAAAAATCCAGCATTTAAATACGACAATGCGTCATAGCATTGAAGATATCACCTTCATATAATATAATTAGTTAATGGACTGGATTCAGCGTCTTTCTACCATGTATGATCTCATCCGCCCCATTCTCGATGTGGCGTTACTGGCCTTCCTTCTGTACAAGGGCTATGAACTTTTGGTGAAGACCCAGGCCCTGCAGTTGGTCAAGGGGGCGGGGTTTCTTGCCCTGGTGTACGGTATCGCGTATTTTTTCAAGTTGACCACTTTGCAATGGGTGTTGAATATCCTGGGGCCGGGGCTGTTTATTATCGTCGCCATTGTCTTCCAGCCGGAACTCCGTAAATTGATTATGCGTCTGGGGCAGGGGGAATTCTTCCGCCCTGATACCGGGCCGAACATTGGCCAGCTTGAAGCGGTAGTCACCGCCGCGGAATTGCTTTCCCAGAAACGGCGGGGGATGCTGGTGGTTTTTCCCCGCAAGATAAATATTCGCAATATTATTGAAACGGGGACAAGGATAAACGCTGAAATTTCTTCCAGCCTTATCGTGGCGGTTTTTGAATTTGACGGCCCCCTCCATGACGGGGCCATGATCATACAAAACGGCAGAATAGTCGCGGCGGGCTGTTTGCTGCCCCTTTCGGAACAGCAGGACATACGCAAGAGTTTTGGCACCCGGCACCGGGCAAGCCTGGGTATGTCGGAACAATCAGACGCTGTCGTGCTGGTTGTTTCCGAAGAAACCGGCGCCATTTCCATAGCCTTTGATTCACGGCTGTATTACGATCTTTCCACCATAGAGGTCAGCCGTAAATTGAGGGAATTGCTGGACAGGGGAAGCCTAAAATCCGCCGGACGGGAGGATGCGGCTCCGCCGTCCATGAACGAAGGGAAGGGTTTCCTGATTGAGCAGTAGAAAACTGATAGTCAAAATAATTGAAAACTGGCCGGTTAAGGTACTGTCCATTGTCCTTGCCTTTATCCTGTTTATATTTCACCGCTTGAATACCATGACCACGCGTCCCCTTTCGATTCCCCTGGCTATTGAAACCAGTTCCGCGCTGACTCCGGCAAGCGCCTATCCCCGCACTGTACGGGTAACGCTGCGGGGGGAAGATAATAGCATCCAGTCGATTGCCGACAACGATATTGAAGCCTATGTTGATTTAACACGGTATGAAGCCGAGGGCTCGTACAGCGCTCCGGTGCAGATACGCAAAAAAGAAAGCGCGCTCGGTATTGAGCCGCTGGAAATAGTGGTGTATCCCCTCAAAATATCCGTTCAGCTTGACCGGAAGATCAGCAAAACCCTGCCGCTGTCGGCGGTTATTACCGGCAGGGTTGCCGACGGTTTTAACCTTATATCCCATTCGATATCCCCGTCGGAGATAACGGTAACCGGGCCCCTCGGCCTTCTGGAATCTGTAGCGGAAATAAAAACGGAACCGATTGATCTTGACGGGAGAAACAGTGATTTCAGCATGGAGGTACATATAGCCAATCTGAATCCGCTTTTTGTGCTGCGGGGAAGCAGCACGGCAAGATTTTCCTGCTTTATCAACGCGACGGTTTCAGTGCGGAGCATAGACGGTATCGCCATTACCCTGAAGGGGCTTAACTTTGATTTTGAGGCTGATACGGGCGGCAGGACAGGCAGTATCCGGATTGAGGGGAATCAATCGCAGCTTGATGATTTCCGTCCGCCCATGGATTTTTTTACCGTTGATTGTTCAGGCATTTCACAGCCGGGAACCTATACCCTGCCGATTGTGGTTGATTTGCCCGCGGATTTTTCCCTGATCAGGTATGAGCCGGAAGATTTGCTCCTGACGGTTACCCACTACGGCAGTTCAGAATATAGGGAACACCTTTGATTACCGGCGTTGGCATTGACCTGGTTCAGGTTGAGCGTATGCGGCGCTGGCGCGCGCAGCCGGGTTTGCTGGAGCGTTATTTTCATCCCCATGAACTGGCCGCCGCGCTTACACGGGGAGAAGGCGCGGATCTTTCCCTGGCCAGCCGTTTTGCCGCCAAAGAAGCGTTTGGCAAAGCGCTGGGTACGGGGCTTGAAGGAATCGTGTTAAAGGATATTATGGTTATTAACCATCACAATGGGCGGCCCGAGCTTCAGGTTTTTGCTACCGCGCAGGATGCCCTGAACAAAAGCGGGGCGAACCGGGTGCATTTGTCCCTTACCCACGAACAGGACAACGCGCTTGCCCTGGTCGTTCTGGAGGTTTTATGAGTAAAAAACATGAGGCAGATACAGAAGCGAAAGAATTAAAAGTATCGTTTCTTTCAAAGAAGGAATATACATGCCCGTGCTGCGGCGCCGCGTTCCACAAGGAGGAATTGCTTTCCGGCGGCGGCAGATTGATCGCCGGGGGCCTTACCGTCGAACTGCACCGCCTGTTTGAACCGTCGGCAAAATACGGCAATGTATATCCCCTGGTATACTATGCGGTGGTTTGTCCCGAATGCTGGTTTGCCTCGGCGGAAAACGATTTTTCCCAGCTTCCCCCGGTAGGGAAGGAAAAAGCAAAAACCGATCAGGCGCGCCGCAAAGCGGATACCCGTTTGATTTTTCCCGATGTGGATTTTTCCGAACCGCGGAGTCTGGTGGAAGGCGCCGCTTCGCAGTATCTGGTGCTCCGCTGTTATGATTTTTATGACAGTAAACACACTTCGCCTACGATTAAGCAGGGGCTTACCTCTTTACGGGCGGCGTGGATTTTTGATGATTTGAACAAAACTCTTCCCGGACAGCACTACGACTGGCTGGCGACCCTGTTTCGTAAAAAGGCGCAGTATTTTTATAATGAGGCTCTTGTCCGTGAACAGAGCGGTATTGAAGTCATGTCGGGCCTTAAAGTCTTCGGCCCGGATTTGGATAAAAACTACGGCTACGAGGGAATGTTGTACCTCTGCGCTTATCTGCACTACAAATACGGCCCCTCGCACAACGCCGAGGAACGAAAAGCCTCTCTTGAGAATGCCCGCAGAATCATAGCCAAACTCTTTGGCATGGGAAGAAAATCCAAAGACAAGCCGGGGGCATTCCTTGATCTGGTCCGCAAGTTATACGAAACCATCAACAAAGAACTGGGAACTGATGGATAAATTTTATCCGGAAGAGTTCACACAAAGAAAGAAACCATGAGGACGATTAAAACGCTGATTGCCTATGACGGCACGGATTACTGCGGGTGGCAGCGACAGGCGGGACAGCGTACTGTGCAGGAGGTGATTGAAGCCGCCCTGGAACAGATGCACGGGCACCCGGTTACGCTGGCCGGGTCGGGCCGCACCGATTCGGGCGTTCATGCCGCCGGACAGGCCGCCCATTTTTGTACCGATATTGAAAGCATTGAACCGGATCGCTTTGTTCCGGCGTTAAACGGCCTCTTGCCCCCTGATGTACGGATCCTTGAATCCTGCGAAGCCCTGCCGGATTTTCACGCCCGTTTTGACGCGCGCATGAGAACCTACCGCTATTTTTTCATCTGCGGGCGGCGGGCACTGCCCCATGAAAGCCGTTATGCGCTGCAACTGTGGCGCAATCCGCGCGTTGACCTGCTGAACGCCTACTGCCGCCTGCTGTTGGGAGAACGGGATTGCTCGACTTTTGCCGCCTCCGGCGATATCAGCAAATCCCGCAGCCGGTACATTTCCCACGCCGCCTTTTTTGCGGACGGCACCCGCCTGGTTTTTGAAATCAGCGCCAACGCTTTTCTGTGGAAAATGGTGCGCTCCATTGCCGGAACCTTTCTCCATAATGAGGAATCCGCCGCGCCGCCTGAACTGTTACGCGACATTATTGCCTCAGGCAGCCGCGACCGCGCCGGCCCGACTTTGCCGCCTCAGGGTTTGTTTCTGTGGAAGGTTGAATATTGATTGGCTTTTTTCGGGAAATTTCACACAAAGATCACGAAGAATCTCCTCCGTGTTCTTGTAAACGGTGTCTGGCATTGTTGCGTCGTTCTTAGCCTTTGATATTTTCATGTTCCGGGCTATCGGAATACATCGCCCCTATTGCATTTGCATAATTGGCTGTCTCTATGCTATTAACATTAAGATACAATGTTCTTAATGTTGTACCGCCGACTTTGTAATTGGTGTAATCGGTTGTATTCTTTTCCATGACTATCGTTACCCCTTCTCCAAATACATTTTTCGTTCTATTTTTATGTCCATTAGAACCGGCCCCATACGCCGTTTCCAGCGCGGTTTTGACTTTATCACACAACGCAGTCCATTCAGCGGCGGTAAATTGGTCGTTACTTTTAATGGTTACGGTGTAGGTGTTTT
>Ga0268262_10001219_pt1 | contig 32392 bp, 29 predicted proteins | sample TergutNc150P3_FD_190354 | JGI IMG/M metagenome (GOLD analysis project Ga0268262, IMG submission 190354) | Nasutitermes corniger P3 segment gut microbial community from laboratory colony in Florida, USA - Nc150 P3 (SPAdes) (version 2) | ecosystem: Host-associated > Arthropoda: Insects >... | reverse complement strand
ACTTTATCAGCGAAAGCCTTGATCAGACCAGAGGCTGGTTTTACACCCTCACCGTGCTTGCCGCGGCGCTGTTCAAAAAGCCGGCTTTCCGCAACTGTATCGTCAGCGGCATGGTTCTGGCGTCGGATGGCAAGAAAATGAGCAAGCAGCTCAAAAATTATACCGATCCCGTGGATGTCATTAACGCTTACGGCGCCGACGCGGTCAGGCTCTTCTTGGTCCATTCGGCGCTGATCAAAGCCGATGACCTGCGTTACAGCGACGAAGGCGTGCGCGAAGTGCTGAAAAGCATCATCATCCCCCTGTGGAACGCCTACAGTTTTTTTGTCACTTACGCCAACATCGACAAGGTCAGCCCCGAAGGCGCGCCGGAACGCCCCGCCAATCCCCTGGATCAGTGGATTTTATCCGAAGCGGAAAGCCTGAAAGAACAGGTAGGCAACGCGCTGGACTCCTATGACCTGTCCCGCGCGGTTGACCCCATCGTCGCGTTTATTGACCTGCTCAACAACTGGTACATCCGCCGCTCCCGCCGCCGTTTCTGGCGCAGTGAAAACGATACCGACAAACTCGAAGCCTACGGCACGTTATACGACGCGCTGAAAACACTCATTACCGTCGCTTCCCCCTTCATGCCCTTTACCACCGACGCTATTTGGCGGAATCTGCGGTTAAAAGATGATCCCGAATCAGTGCATCTAACAGACTTTCCCCTTCCCGGAACTGAACGCCGCGACAAGGCGCTTGAATTCCGCATGGCGACGGTCAGGCGCGCGGTTTCAATGGGCCGTTCCCTGCGCTCGCAGTACAATATCAAAGTACGCCAGCCCCTGCGCATGGCGGAACTGGTGACGCGTAACGCGGATGAAAAAAACGCCCTGCTTGAAATGGCGGAAATCATCCGCGAAGAACTCAATGTAAAGGACGTTGTTTTCCGGGACAATGAGGAAGACCTGGTTGAATATGAAGTGAAGGCCAATTTCCGCGTACTGGGAAAAGAACTGGGCAAGGACATGAAAACCGCCGCCGCCCGAATCGAGGCGTTGAATCAGGCGGAGATTCAGGGCGTACTGGAAGGCGCCGCGCTTTCGCTGGACATCAAGACCTCAGACGGCGGTACGCGTACCGTTATCGTTACCGCGGATAAACTCGACGTTAGGCGCAATGAAAAAGCCAACTTGCGGGTTATCAACGAGGGAACCCTTACCGTGGGCCTTGACACCGAAATTACCCGCGAGCTTTCCCGGGAAGGCGACATCCGCGACCTTATCCGCGGCGTACAAAATACCCGCAAGGAAATGGGCTTTTCCGTTACCGACCGCATCAGGCTGACCGTTTACGGTTCCGACAAATTAAAAGAAGCATGGGACAACCTCAGCGATACCGCCGCCGCGGAAACCCTCGCCCTGGAAACCGCCTGGGCGCAGGTTGAGGGCCAGATCGCGATGGAAGCCGGGGAAGACTCCTGGCTGGTAAAAATTGAGAAAATAGGATGATCATTATGCCTGCAATCATAGACGTTGTTAATTTAAGATTTTTCACCACGGAGTTACACGGAGTTACACGGAGTTTTAAAACGATCCCGGTGTTTTCCTCCGTGAAACTCCGTGTCCTCCGTGGTTATATTCTTTATCTGTTACTTCTCCTCGCTTTCTTCACGCTCTCCTGTAAGAGCGCGCCGAAAACAACCGGCATGATGCCCAACGAAAACAGTTCCATCCCCCTGGACGCGGGCGCTTTGGGTTATATTTTTGCCGATGTACAAAAATCACGGCCCATTCTGGAATCTATTAATTTTAACGGCATGAATAATGACAAACAGTTTCAGCAGATGCTCGACTCAACCCAGTTCGCCGTGCTTGCGACATATCCGCCGCAGTCGCCGCGGCGTTACCAGCTTGTCGCCTGGGGCGATTACCCCTCTTCCCGCGCAAAAATGGCGTTAGGGGCAAGCAAGGGCTGGAAAAATACGCGTTCAGCGGTATCGGGAAACGCGTATTGGTATAACGAACAACTGCGGCTCTCCATTGGCATAAATCCGACCCAGGCTTTTATGCTGGCTCTCAGGGAAAATAAGCCCGCGGACGCCTCCGCCGATATTCCCACCGATCCTTTTTCCGCCGCGCCGGGAATCACGGTTCCCCATGGTTTTAGCGCGTTCAGCAAAGACGCGGTTTTTTCATGCTGGTTTGAAAATCCCGGATCGTTTCTCAATCAAAAGCTCCAGACAATGGGAATCCCCTTTGAGCTTCCGGCGGAACGGATATTTATCAGCCTTTCTCCCGTAAATGAAGAACAACAGAAAGAACAGCGTTATGAGGCGCGTCTGAAAATTCTGGTTTCCAGCGAGACTCAGGCCCGCGGGCTGGCGACTGTTTTTAACATTGCCCGCGGTTTTCTTTCACTGCAAACGGGCTCTGATGATATGACGGTTTTTGCGTCCATTCTCTTTACCAAAGCGCCCGTATTGGACGGTAAAAGCCTTAATATCACCACCGCCGCTTTGAGCGGCAAAGAACTGACTTTACTTTTCAAGGTTTTTTCGCTATAGTACCTTTATCATGCCAACCTACGAATATGAGTGTAAAAAATGCGGTTACAATTTTGAAGTCTTTCAGTCGATGAGTGATGAGCCGCTTAAAACCTGCGTTAAATGCGGCAGTGAAGTTCGCAGGCTTATCTTTGGCGGCGCCGGCGTGATTTTCAAAGGTTCCGGCTTTTATGTTACGGATAAGGCCGCCGGCAAAACCGCCGGTAAAGGCAAAGGGTCGGACAGCAAAACATCCAAAACTGAATCAAAAACAACGGAAACATCAGGCACGGCGCAGAGTACATCCGCCTCCCCCAGCGGCGGCGGCACTCCAAAGGCCGCCGGGGACAGCGGGGCGCCCGCCGCTCAATCATCCACCCAAACCGCCTAGGAACCGCCCTTGAGTAAAAAACCCCGTTTTTTCTGCGATAACTGCGGTATTGAAGTCGGACAGAATACCAAAGCCTGCCCGCAGTGCGGCAGATTCTTTGCCTCAATACGCTGTCCCTCCTGCGGTTACACCGGGGACGAAAAAGCCTTTTCAGGCGGCTGCCCTTCGTGCGGTTATTCCGCCCCGCCTTCCGCCCCTCCGCCGCCGCCGGAAAAGAAAATTCCCACCGGGCCTCTCCCCCTGTGGGTATACATCCTTGCCATCTGCGCCTTTATCGGCATCTGTGCGGTTTTGTTGTCAACGCTGGCGCGTTAACCGGACTATGAACGTAAATAAAAAACGCTCCCTTTTCAGGGAGCGCCTTGTACCGTTTAAGCGGATTTATTCTACCTTAAACCTCGAAACTTCCTTTATCAAACTGTCAATGGCTTCACGGTTCTTTTGGGTCATATCGTTGACATTGTGTACCGCGACGTTTATCTGGTCCGCCCCGCTCGCCATTTCGTTCATGCCGCCGGTTATTTCCTGCGTCATCTTTTCAAGGTTCTGGCTCTCATGCATAACTTCCTGGCTGCCGTTCAGCATTTCCTCGGAACCGCTCTTTACCTGCGCGGTAATTTCATTCAAGCCGCCGGCGCTTTTCAGAATTTGCTTGCTTCCCTCGCCCTGCTCTTCCATCGCGTTGCGGATATTCGATTCCTGATCCGCCACCGTCTTGACGCCTGAGTCAATCAACTCGAACTTGGTCAGTACGTTCTCGGTGGATTTGGTTATCTTGTCGATTGATTCTTTTATCTTCTTCAATACCGTACCGATGGTCTTGGACTGTTCACTGGAGCTTTCCGCCAGTTTGCGGATTTCATCGGCGACGACGGCAAAGCCCTTGCCCGCCTCTCCCGCGTGCGCCGCCTCAATCGCCGCGTTCATCGACAGCAGGTTGGTCTGGCTGGCGATGTTTTCCATGACCGAGTTAATCTCCAGCAGGCCCTCAGACTCGCGGGATATTTCCTGAATGTCAGCCGCCACTTCCTGTAATCCGGTTTTTCCTACTTCCGAGGATTCCTGTAAGGTGTTTACATTGGCGGCGTTGTTGACCAGCGTGTTGGTGACTGAACTGATATTGGCGACCATTTCCTCAATGGCGGATGACGCCTGGGAAATATTGCGGCTCTGGTTTTCAACATGGCCGTTGAGCTTGTTGATGTTGGCGATAACCTGTTCCATCGTCGCGTTGGTCTGGGTAACGCTGGCGCTCTGGTTGATGACGCGGCCCTTGATGTTCTGGATGTTGGCGGTAATTTCGTTGACCGCCGCCGCCGTCTCGGTCATGTTGCTGGACAGGGATGTGCCTATATCCGACAACACATGGGCCTGCTTTTTAATCAGAATAACCAGGTCTTTGATTTTCTTCAGCGTGTTATTGAAGTATTTGGCAAGATCGCCGACCTCGTCATTGGAATGGAGCTCAATGCTCCGCGTCAGGTCGCCTTCACCTTCGGAAATATCCCTGAGCGTTTCCGTTACCTTGACGATGGGCGCGGTAGTGCTGTTCAGGACAAGGTAGATAATGACAACCGCGATTACCAGGGCTATCAACGCCAATGTGATGACAAAATTTCTCAAGGCGTTGACCCCTCTCATGATATAAGCTTCCGTTGTGCCGAGCATTACCGACCATGTTGTCGGGGAAGCGCCTATGGGAATATTGGCTATCGCCATTACCATGTTTGTATGCAGTTCGGGGTCAAACTCTGTCCCCTCCCATTCTTTCGCGTTTTTAATGGCTGTTTTGACATCGTTTAACTGTTTGCCGTACTGTGTTTCCTCGTCAATTTGCTTTCCAATAAACTCAGGCATGTAATTCGCCAAGACAAACCCGTTGTCGGAATAAATAACCGCGCTGGTAACTTCATCAAGATCTTTGATGGTCTTCTCTACCAGCGGTTGTATCATGGCAATATCCAACTGGGCGACTATGGCTCCGACTGATTCATTGAGACGTTTATTGATAACAGGGCATATAATTCTTACCGCGTAGGTGTCTTTTCCCTGATTTTTAAGCGGGGCGGGGTCCATCATACCGACTACTTTGGCGTTGGGGCCGGTAATCCAGTCTATGGTACTCTGAGTGTTGCTGCCCGCCGAAGCTGTTATTTGCCCGGTTTCCCTTGACAGGGTATAAGCGAACTGTCCCGTGGGGGTTGAGCCTACCCTGCCTATATTTTTAGCGTCCTGCCCGTCAATGGCGTTCGGCTTCCATGTGGTAGCCAATCGTACAAAATCGGGCATATCCTCAAAAACACCGTTTAAGTTATCTTCAAACTGCTGGCGCCGGTCCCCCACCGGTATGCTTTCATAAAAGTTAAAGATATTCGACAGGGTTTGCAGTACGTTTATATAGCCGTTCAGGCGGCCGTCCCAGTACTCGGCTCTCTGGCGCGCCAGATACAGGGTTTTCTGTTTGGCAAGCCTTAAAGTTATGTCGCTGGACTCCACCAACTCAATTATGGCAATGCTGCCCGCTACTACCGCCACAATGGCGATCATCATAATGCTCAGCTTGATTTTGATTTTCATTTCCTTTCTCCTTTAGGTAAGTACTTCCGCGTAAAATTATACCATATAGTACCTATTTGTACAAGGTAAGTTTCATATGAAAAAGGGATATAATTCAGCCGGAGGGGCGCTGTGGGCGGCGCTATCAGGCTTTTTCCCTATAGCGGCTGACACAAACACCATAAACGTAAAAAAAACGCTCCCTTTTCAGGGAGCGCCTTGTACCGTTTAAGCGGATTTACTCTACCTTAAACCTCGAAACTTCCTTTATCAAACTGTCAATGGCTTCACGGTTCTTTTGGGTCATATCGTTGACATTGTGTACCGCGACGTTTATCTGATCCGCCCCGCTCGCCATTTCGTTCATGCCGCCGGTTATTTCCTGCGTCATCTTTTCAAGGTTTTGGCTCTCATGCATGACTTCCTGGCTGCCATTGAGCATTTCCTCGGAACCGGCCTTTACCTGTGAGGTGATTTCATTCAAGCCGCCGGCGCTTTTCAGGATTTGCTTGCTTCCCTCGCCCTGCTCTTCCATCGCGTTGCGGATATTCGCTTCCTGATCCGCCACCGTCCTGACCCCTGAGTCAATCGACTCGAACTTGGTCAGTACGTTTTCGGTGGATTTGGTTATTTTGTTGATTGATTCCGCTATTTTTTTCAGCACCGTACCGATGGTCTTGGACTGCTCGCCGGAACTCTCCGCCAGTTTGCGGATTTCATCGGCGACTACGGCAAAGCCCTTGCCCGCCTCCCCGGCGTGCGCCGCCTCAATCGCCGCGTTCATCGACAGCAGGTTGGTCTGGCTGGCGATGTTTTCCATGACCGAGTTAATCTCCAGCAGGCCCTCAGACTCGCGGGATATTTCCTGAATGTCCGCCGCCACTTCCTGCAATCCGGTCTTTCCTACTTCCGAGGATTCTTGCAAGGCATTTACATTGGCGGCGTTGTTCATCAGCGTGTTGGTGACTGAACTGATATTGGCGACCATTTCCTCAATGGCGGATGACGCCTGGGAAATATTGCGGCTCTGGTTTTCTACATGGCCGTTGAGCTTGTTGATGTTGGCGATAACCTGTTCCATCGTCGCGTTGGTTTCGGTTACGCTGGCGCTCTGGTTAATAACACGGCCCTTGATGTTCTGGATGTTGGCGGTGATTTCGTTGACCGCCGCCGCCGTCTCGGTCATGTTGCTGGACAGGGATGTGCCTATATCCGACAACACATGGGCCTGCTTTTTAATCAGAAGCACCAGGTCTTTGATTTTCTTCAGCGTGTTATTGAAGTATTTGGCAAGATCGCCGACCTCGTCATTGGAATTGATGTCGATACTCCGCGTCAGGTCGCCTTCGCCTTCGGAAATATCCTTGAGTGTTTCCGTTACCCTGACGATGGGGGCGGTAGTGCTGCCCAGAACAAAGTAAATAATGATAACCGCGATTATCAGGGCTATCGACGCTAAAATAATGACAAATGTTTTCAAAGTGTTAACTTCTTTCATGATGTATGCTTCCGTTGTACCGATCATTACCGACCATGTTGTCGGGGAAGCGCCGATGGGAATATTGGCTATTGCCATTACCATGTTTGTTTTTAACTCGGGGTCAAACTCTGTCCCCTCCCATTCCTGCGCGTTTTTAATAACTGTTTTGACATCGTTTAATTGTTTGCCGTATTGTGTTTCTTCGTCAATTTTCCTTCCTATAAATTCAGGCAGATAATTCGCGAAAATAAACCCGTTGTCGGAGTAAATGGCCGCGCTGGTAACTTCATCGTTTTCTTTGACGAGCTTCTCCAGCAGCGGCTGTATCATGGCAATATCCAACTGAGCGACTACGGCTCCGACTGCTTCATTGAGGCGCTTGTTAATAATGGGGACGGTGATCCTGACCGCATGGGTGTCTTTCCCCTGATTCTTAAAGGGGGCGGGGTCGCTCATACTGACTACTTTACCATTGGGGCCGGTCAGTATAGCCATTGTCTCCTGAACGACGGAGCTGGTCATTTGCACTATCTGCCCGGTTTCCCTGGACAGGTTATAAGCGAACTGTCCGGCGGGGGTTGAACCTACCCTGCCTATATTTTTAGCGTCCTGCCCGTCAATGGCGTTCGGCTTCCAGATGGTACCAAGCCGTACAAAATCCGGCATGTCCTCAAAAACACCGTTTAAGTTATCTTCAAACTGCTGGCGCCGCTCATTCAACGGTATGCTTTCATAAAAGTTAAAAATATTCGACAGGGTTTGCAGCACGTTTATATAGCCGTTCAGGCGGCCGTCCCAGTACTGGGCTCTCTGGCGCGTCAGATACAGGGTTTTTTCCCTGGCAAGACCCATAACTATGCCGCTTGATTTTTGCAGTTCAATTACGGCAATACCGCCCGCGACAATCGCCACAATGGCGATCATCATAATGCTCAGTTTAATTTTTATTTTCATTTCTTTATCTCCTTATTTATTTCCGTGGGATAAATTGTATTCGACAATTCTTTTCCCCATTAAATAACTTAGCCTGCTTAATTTCTCATAGAGTTCATTCAAGCTGTCGTATACCGCCAGCAAGAGTCGATCATTGTCATCTCTTTTGGATTTTTTTATGGCTAAGTCTTTTCCCGCTTCATTTAATACAGCCCATGAACAAGGTTGTATTGTTCTGGTCATAAGGATACCTCCTTAAATTAATTTCCCCGTAATGATATTCTTTCCTTTTTCACAGTTTCACTATGATTTTTGGGAAAAAAAGCATCAAATTCGGAGTTTCAGGAGGACCATGTTTTTTATGAGCGGCATATTGTCATTTTCTATTATTTTTAGATTTGCTCCCACCAGATATATTGTCATAGCGACTGTTCCGGCAAGCGTAAATACACGGAGCAGCCTGTTTCGCAGCAGAAAATTTGAGTAACCATGATCTTTTCGTAAGACAAGCGCTCCCGTGGCCAACCAATCAACAGTATGGATCGAGGAAAAATACCTGCTGTCTGAACTCAGGCTGTCATTATTTGAATATTCAAAGCAGAAAGCTTCACCCGCTGAAATGGCGGACGAGCCTATTAAGGCAAGTATCAAACACACCAGAAGAACCGGTTTTGACCGTTTTTCCCCTAAAGTATGGGTCATAGTAAAATTATACCATAGAATACCTGTTTGCACAAGGCGAGTTTCATACGAAAGCGGGAAAACGTCTTCAGTGTATTATATGACTTTTGAGCCGTTTCTGTTTCATATTCCTGATAAATCCTATAAGCGCCGGTATGAGTGAAATTAATTGCTGTATACACAATATTGGTTTGTCTTGTATATACATCAATATACTCATGCTTATGAGGCCCGTCATAAACATGAGCCACGCAAAGGGGTTCCGTTTCGCAAGCAAGTAATTACTTACCAGATAGCCAAATATAATTATTATTTCCAATATTTGGGAAAAAGTTCTTATCCCGTTAAATGTATAAATACTGTATAAAACACCGATTTTTATCATTAAAAAAGTGAATATTCTGATACTCCAATCAACAGCTTTATTGGGATTATTACTTTGTTTCCAGGTCATTACAATACCGAGCAGTATTGCGGGAACTCCGGCTGTCTCAATCGCGGCGGCGATCCAGTTTTGCCTGCCTGCCAAAAGAATGACCCACGCGGGTAAACCCATTAAATAAACAAACCATCCAACAAGGCGTAAATTTCTGTTGTTCTCAACAAATTCCGCGCGAACAAGTAAAACTTTTGCCAAAAAATAACCGGCGCCGCCCCAATATTGTAAAAAAGTTTCCACAAACGCCTTCCTTTTATTATTTTTAACAGTTAACCGGCGTTTCCCCGCCGCATTGTACACAGCGGAAAAAACGTTCCCCGTCCGCGGGAGCCGCAAGGCCTGATATGTCGGTTTGGTAACCCCGGCGGCGTATCAGCGCCGCCCGGCAATGAGGACAGAAAGTGTTGTTTTCATCGCCGGCAATATTCCCGGCATAGACAAAGGCAAGTTTTCCGGCGGCGCGGTTTTTTATTTCTCTTATAAACGCGGGGTCGGTGGGCGGCGCGTTCCAGCGGTAATCGGGATGATAGGCTGAAAGGTGCCAGGGAATTTCTTTACCGAGCGACGCGATAAAATCAGCGCATGAGTCCAGTTCTTCCGCCGTGTCGTTCAGGCCGGGGACTATCAGCGTGGTAATTTCAACATGAACGCCCATGGAGCGGGCCAGCCGGATAAAATCAAGCACGGTTTCAAAAACGGAAACCGTGTTCCCCGTGGAAACGACGCCGCCTAAAACTTCGGCATAGGTATCCGCGGAAAAACATTTGAGGTCTATGTTGGCGGCATCGGTCAGGGAAAGAATTTCCCGCGCCGCTTCCGCGTTGGCGCAGCCATTGGTTACCAGTACATTGGCAATGCCGTGCCGGTGAGCCAGGGTCATGCAGTCAATCAAAAATTCCGCGTGAACCAGCGGTTCCGAATAGGTATAGGCAATCATCGAAGAATCTTCATGCAGGGCGGCGGAAATAATATCGCCGGGCTGCATTTGTCTGCCGGGAGCATCGGCGGACTGGGAAATATGCCAGTTCTGGCAAAAGGGACAGCGGAGGTTACAGCCGGCAAAACCCGCCGAAAGGATCATTGAACCGGGGCGGAAATGGAACAGGGGTTTTTTCTCAATGGGGTCCAGAGCGAGGGCGGTAATATGGCCGTACAAGGGCACAATGCCTTTGCCGTTTTTATTGCCCCGCGCGCCGCAGGCCCCCAAAGAGCCGCTGGGTATCGCGCAGCGGCGGGGACACAGGCCGCAGCGGACAATGTCGTCAGTTTCTTCCCGCAGAAAAAGCGCCGCGCGGTGCATCAGGTTCCCAGAAAACGTTCCCGAATTTCACGCGACTTGTTGGCAAACTGTATCGGGTTATTGACTTCAAAAGGTTCAAGGATAACTCCGTGCGCGCCCCGGCGTATCCACAACTTTACCAGCGGAACCCCTTCCCCCTCTTCGGTTACCGCGGAGGGAATATCTTCCACAAAAAGTATATCTTCAAGCTTGAATTCCATAAGGGTGGGAGCCAAGCCCAGGGGATCATAAACAAGAAGCAATTTATTTTTTTCTGACGGGTGCTGCCGGGGGTATCCGGCAAAGGGCAGAGTGTCTTTTGGCTGATTGCCTGAATATTTCGCAATGCCGCTGAGCGGCAGCATTTCAAGATAACTATCCATAACACCTCCCTTAAAAAAAGCGATGAACCATAAGCCGGGTTCTGTTGATAGAAACTATCCTACCGCCATCTGTCTTGAAAGGCCGTTACCGGCCTTTTCTGTGCAGTCTACCCGCGTTTAACCGGCGGGCCGCCGGCCGGATAGGTAATCCGAACGCTGCTTGACTTTGCTCCTGATGAGGTTTGCCGTTCCGGCGGCGTTGCCGCCGCCGAGGTAGGCTCTTACCCTGCCATTTCACCCTTACCTTGTGTTTTTCGGCAAGCCGAAAAACACCGGGCGGTATATTTTCTGTTGCGCTGTCTGTCCCGGTGCCCAACCGCTTTCGCGGCCAGATACCGGGCCCGGGTGTTACCCGGCATCATGCCCTGCGGAGCCCGGACTTTCCTCTGTGCATCCATCCTTCAGGATGAAAACACAGCGGCGGTCTGGTTCATCGCCAACAATCTACAATCATCCTTCTTCATAATCAATATTGACTACTTTTTCTTCTTCCTTGTCATCCTCCTCCTCGAATTCTTCTTCTTCCATTTCCTCAGGATCATACAAGGCGCCCGAATCTTCGGTATCAAAGAAGAGCTCTTCACCCTCGGACGATTCTTCGTAATACAAAATCCGCGAACAATAGGGGCAGAATACAAATTCATGGCCCAGGCGGACGTTGTTTGAAAATTGCGCGGGGAGGATCATATGGCAGCCCATACAGACATTGCCCTTAATGGCGACAATTCCCAAACCCATTTTATTTCTGATAATCCGCTCAAACTTAAACACCACTTCCGAATCCAGATTATCGGTGAGGTTTTTCTCTTTTTTCAGCAGGGCTTCCACCTGTTTTTTCTTTGCGGCGACTTCCGCCTCAATGCCCGCCCGTTTTTCGGCAAGCTCTTTTTCCTGCTGTTCAATAAGGGCGGCATACTGCTTTATCTGTTCATCCAGTTCCAGCAGATGCCGTTCTTTCTGCTGTACCTCTTTGCGGTACTGCTGCTCTTTTTCCTCGGCGGCGTGGCGTTCTTTATCAAGCGCCTCATACTCGCGCTGGGTGTTGATCTCGGAGATAGTCCGCTCCGCTTTTTCCCGCGCCGCTTCCGCGTCACGCAGGATAACCCGCGCCTCATCCTCGGCGCTTTTTATCTTCTCGTGTTCAACATTTTTTTCAATAAACAACTTCCGTGTTCTGTTATACGCTTCTTCCAGCGCTCCCAACTGTTTGGGTATCTCCTGAACTTCGTGTTCCAGGTGTATCTTTTCCGTCAGAATGTCCTGGAGAGTCCGCAGTTTATCCAGTTCGTTTACCGTTACCATAATAACCTCTGTTTACAGGGCTGCCCATGAAGAATTTTTTACCACGGAGTACACGGAGTTTCACGGAGGAAAAGATGATTCTCGTATCAAAACTCCGTGGTACTCCGTGTCCTCCGTGGTTAATTCTTACTTCTTGGACACCTCCAAATTTCATTTAACCTCACCGCAACGCGGTGACGTTCGCTCCCTCATCTAATGATCCAAAAAATCCTTGAGTTTCCGGCTCCGCCGCGGATGCCTCAGGCGGCGCAGGGCCTTCGCTTCTATCTGTCTGATGCGTTCCCGTGTCACCTTGAAGAGCAGTCCCACTTCTTCCAGGGTAAGAGAATAACCGTCGCCCAGACCGAAGCGCATTTTAAGAACTTCCTGTTCGCGCACGGGCAGGGTGGCAAGCACTCCGTCCACTTCTTCCTGCAGCAGGGTATGGGCGGTCTGGATCGCGGGATTTTCGACATCCTTGTCTTCGATAAAATCCCCCAGTAACGAATCTTCTTCTTCGCCTATCGGCGTTTCCAGGCTGATGGGTTCCCGCGCGACTTTCTTGACCGACTTTACCCGCAGGGCGGTCCAGCCGAGCCGCTCGGCTATTTCCTCATCGCTGGGTTCCCGCCCCAAAGACTGCAAAAGCTGGCGCGATTCCCGCACCACCTTGTTTATCTGCTCAATCATGTGAACCGGAACGCGGATGGTCCGGGCCTGATCGGAAATGGAACGGGTAATGGCCTGACGTATCCACCATGTAGCATAGGTAGAAAACTTAAAGCCTTTCTGGTATTCAAATTTCTCAACCGCTTTGATAAGCCCTATGTTCCCTTCCTGCACCAAATCAAAAAAATGCAAGCCCCGGTTAGTATACTTTTTCGCGATGGAAACAACAAGCCGCAGGTTGGCTTTGATGAGCCGGTCCTTGGCGTTTTTCATCATAACTCTGCCGTGCAGTATCTCCTTTGCCATTTGGTTGATACTGTCAATGGATTCCTCAAATTCGGCTTCCATTCCACGAAGTTTCTTTTCCATTACCTGAATCAGCCGTATCTTTTCCTTGATTTCATCGGCGGAAAGGCCCAAATCTTCCTCAAGTTTTTCCCGCTCTTCCTTTATGGTTAAAAAACGTCCCAGGGTACGCAGATCTTTCAGCGAGGTAACCTTGAGGTGCTTTTCTATGCGTTCCTGTTCTTTCTTGTAGCGTTTTATTTTTTTTGAAGTCTGAATAAATTTTTCGGAAAACAAAAGTATTTCATCGGCGTGTATCTCGGCATTTTTGAGGATTCTGGTTATCCGCCGGCGCAGGGTTGCAAGCTCTTTGTCTTCCAGATAGTCAAGGCCCCGGTCAATCAGCCGCTGTTTTAACTCAATATAGTTCTTCAGGTCTGTCAGTATTGTCCGCAGGGAATCCTTGTAAAATGAATTTAAGCGCCGGCGCTCGGCCATGCGCTCGGTAGCTTCCTTCTTGGTGAGGTTTAATTCCCGCAGATCCCTTTTGGAAAACGCTTCTTCGGCAATGCGGTAAAATTCGGGGATGATCATGCCCGATTTTTTTATCACATTTTTGATGATATTTTCCCCTTCCTCCATCTGCCGGGAAAGCTCTATTTCCTGTTCCGCCGTCAGCAGATTTTCCCGCCCAATTTCGCGCAGGTACATTCTGATGGGATCGTCTACCAGAGAGGATTCCTTGTCGCCGGCCGCGGCGCGTTTTTTGCGGGCATCGGCGCCTTTGGCGCTGTCCACATCGCTTTCCTCTTCGCCGGAACTGTCATCCACGATTATCTGCACATTGTTGGATTCCAGCAGGGCAAGCACCGGCTCAATTTTTTCCGTATCAGAAATATAATCGGGGAGATAGTCGGAGAGTTCCTCAATGGAAAGCGTCTTTTTCCCTTTGGCGTATTCAATCAGTTTAATTACCGCGGGATCTGACAGAGGGCTGTCCGCGTCGCCGGCTTTCGCCGCGTCTGCTGCCGCGGATGAAGTTCCCTGTTTCCTGGACGCCGCCGGTTCTTTTTTGCCCTTTACCGGGGCCTTGTGTTCGTGAGCCTTTGGTTCCGCGGTTTTGTGCTCCGGAGCCCTGGCTTCGCCAGCCTTGTGTTCTGAGGCCTTTGATTTTTTTACCGGTTTATGCATGGAGGCTTTATCTTCAGGCGTTGTTTCGGTCCGTGTCTTTTTTTCCGCCTGCGCGGTCTTTTCAGAAGAAGCGGTCCGGCTTTTTTTCCTGTCATCCACTGTGCGAGTATCCGTCATCCCGTTTTACCTTCCAATGTGCGTATTTCAGCGTCTATATACATTTTTTCAGTGATTAAATCCTGAAAATCACTGCCGGCCCCTCCGCCGGAATCCCGTTCCCGCAGCCGCATTTCCGCGCCAATCTCGGAAAGCCTGCGGTAGAGTTTTTTTCCTTTTACCCGCCTAATCCCGTCTTCCATGAGTTTACGGGGATCCCTTTTTGAATCACCCTTAAATTCCGGGGATATTCCCCGCTCAATAATAAAATTCCGCAGCACCGGCGAAGTTATGCGGGAGATCAAAGCTTCCGGCCCGCTTTCTTCGTTTCTAAAACATTCCTCCAAAGCAACATACAGTTCTTTGGCGGCAGGATCCTCTATTTCTATTTCCCGTCTTTCAATAAAAGCGCGCAATTCAGGATACAGGTTTGTATTGACTGATACGACAGTCAGCAAAAACAGCTCATCGTTCATGCGCACCGTCGATACGGTAGAGGGAACCTCCTCAACATTACTTTTGGGGGCGTTGGTACGCCGCCAACGCTCATAATCAGCCAGCACCGCGGCTTTATCCACCCGCATTTCATCGGCGGCGGCTTCAATGCCGTCATTCCGTTCCGCCTCTGAATCCAGGGCGTTAAAATACGGATACAACACGGTAAGGGCTTGCGCCTTTCCCTGCGGTGTTGAGGTATCATACAAGGTCTTGCCTTGGGCTATAAGATACCCAAAATCAAGTATATCGTTTTTCATTGACTTCGTCAAGATACCCGCCCCGAATTCCTGTAAAATGGCGGCGGGATCCTTTAATTCACCCGCGTCAGCGGCACCCGGCACGACGACCGAGCAGGCGAGGCCGTTGGCGCGGCAGGTGACAATACCCTTGGCCGCCGCCTTCTGCCCCGCTTCATCGGAATCAAAAACCAGCACCGCGGCATCCGCCCAATGGCGCAGTACCTTTGCCTGCTCATCGGTAAAAGCCGTACCGCAGGGCGCTACGGCATTGGTTACGCCCGCCTGGTGCAGGGCAATAACATCCATATAGCCTTCGGCAAGGTAGACGGTTTTAGTCCGCCTGATTTCCGGCAGGGCCAAATCCAGGGCATAGAGAATCTGCCCCTTTTTGTAGGTTTCAATTTCGCGGGTATTGATGTACTTGGGCGGCTCTTTGCCGTCGCTCTGTACGGCCCCCGGCAGAGCCCGGCCCCCAAAGGCGGCAATCCGCCCCTGCCGGTCGGCAATGGGAAACATCAGGCGGTCTGAAAAAAAGGCCATCCCCCGGTAATTGGCCGAAAACAGCCCGGAATTATCGAGGAATTCAGGAGAGTAGCCCTTGCTCTGTAAAAACCCGTACAGCCAGTTCCGGTCGGCGGGGGAATAGCCGAGCCGGAAACGCTCGATCATCTCCATGCTGATATTGCGGGACAACAAGTAATCCAGGGCGGGTTTTCCTTCGGGCTTCTCCCGCAGGAAATGGCTGAAGGTCAGGGCGGTTCTGCGGTACAATTCATGGAGTTGTTCGCGGCGGGATTGTTCCGCTTCCCAGTCCTCGTTATTTTCCTCGCCGCCCCCTTCAAAGGTTAATTCAACGCTGAATTTGCGGGCAAGATTTCTAATAGCTTCGGGGTAGCTGATCTTGTCCATTTCCATGACAAAATCGATGATCCCCCCGCCCTTGTGACAGCCAAAGCAGTAGTATAATTTTTGATCGGGCTCGACTTTGAATGACGGCGTTTTTTCCTGCCCGCCTGAATGAAAGGGGCAGCGCCCCCAATAGCGCCCTCCCCGCTTTTCCAGCCGGACATAATCCTCTACTACCGCAATAGCGTCTATCCGGTCCAGCACTTCCTGTATGCTGGATTTGGCGATACGGCTCACTACGACCTGCCTTTGAGGTAGAGCGTACCGGCCCTGATATGATCATCCAGAGTGCTGGAAAAGTAATGTTTTCCGACAGCCGGATCTACCAGCCGGAAATACAGGTAAGCGCTTTTCGTGGGAGCAAAAACCGCCCCAAGCGCGACGGGACCGGGGGCGCAAATGGGGCCGGGGGGCAGGCCGGGGCGGACATAGGTATTGTAGGGATCGCGTATTTCAGTGTCCCGTGTCAGGAGAAATTCCGGGTGCGGCCTGCCCTGTATCTCGGTAATAACGTACTCCACGGTAGCGCATGACTGCAAAGCCATGCCTATGTTCAGCCGGTTAAAAAACACCCCCGCCATGACCGGCGCTTCTTCATCCACCCGGTACTCGCGCTCGACAATGGAAGCGAGGATCACCAGCCGGTTTAATTCATCCGGCGGCATGGACAGGGCTTTTTCATCAATCTCGCCGATCCGGGTAAAAAAATTGTCCGCCATTGTCTGAACGACTTGCGCCGCCGGATACGCGGAGGGGAATAAATAGGTATCCGGGTACAGGTAGCCTTCCATGCTTGCGCCGGGAATCCGGTAACGGCTAACGAGCGCCGGATCATTCGCCGCTTTAAGAAATTCTTCCGCCGGACAGACGCTCGCTTCTTCCAGCAGCGCCGCCGTTTTTTTCAGGGTCAGGCCTTCCGGAATGGTAACCCGCGTCAATATCTGCCTGCCCGATACCAGTATACGGTGAATGGCAATTTGGTTTGCCGGAATCTCAATCAGGTAACTGCCGCTTTTGACCGTTTCCCTGGCATAATAGCGGCAGAGCAGATACCAAAAATACTGGCTGCGGATAAGCCCGGCCGCGGCAAGCCGCTGCCCCACCGACTGGGCGCTTTCCCCCTTGCGTACATCAAAGCGCACGGTATAGCGCATGGCGCCGCGCACGGCGCCGTGATCCACGCTGTCTGTCTCAAGCGTTACGCCTTCCCATTCCGCCGCCTTTTCGGACGAAAAAGGAGGCGAAGTATTGGCGTATACAAACGCCCCAATGACGGCAAGGCTGATACAGAGAATCATGCCTGTCAACAATGCGACAATTCCCGTTACCCGCCTGAAAATTCTGCGCATATCCTTTCCGGATTACAATGAAATTTCCAGCTCTTCAACAGCCAGACTTATTTCCATTTCCTTGAAACCCATCCGCTGGTGGTACCAGCGCGCCGACTGCAGCATACCGTAAAGCTTACGGTCATCGTAGGTAGGATCGTGGTGGAACATGATCAGGTGTTTTATTCCCCAGTTGGCGGCAAAGTCAACCGCCAGGCTGAAGGCGTTATGGCCCCAGTTCTGTTTGTTAATCGACTCTTCAAGGGTATACTGCGCGTCAAGAACAATGACATCCGCGTCTTTGAAAAAGCCGGTATTTTCTTCGGTCGGTAAAAAATCCGGGGGCGCAAGTTCCGAATCAGTGGCATAAATGAACCGCTTGCCCTTATGGTTGATCATATAGGCAAAAGAGTCGCCGGGGTGGTTCATTTTCCTGAAGGCAATCGTCGCCGGCCCAATGGAGACCGGTTTGTCCAGCAGGTGAAAATGCTTCGTCGCTTTTAAGTTTTCCATCTGTACCGGAAAGAAGGGGATTTTCATCATTTCCATAAGCCATTCCTCAAGGCGGGGTTTGGGCGAATAAAAATTGACGGTTGCCGAGGGATTATAAATGGGATTAAAAAAGGGAAAACCTATCATATGATCCCAGTGAAAATGGGAAAAAAAGATATGGTAATGTGAAGACGCGCGGTTCCCCGCGTTGAAGTCAATTCCCATTTCCCGCATACCCGATCCGCAGTCAAAAATAACCGGCTCATCAACGCCTTCAATGTCAACGCTGACACAGGGGGAATTGCCGCCTACCGTACCGTACAGCCAGGGGGGAAGCCCGGCAAGGAAACGTTCCCTGCCCGCGGCATCCGCAATGTCCTGCGGCGTTATCTGTTCCAGTATGGCGGCTATCTTTGTCTTTACTTCGGACGGCAGTATGGGCGCGGGCAGAGAACCGCGCACACCCCAAAAACGGATTAGCATTTACACTCCACCCTCCATACGCGGCATGATTCGCTCAATAACCAATTCTCCCTCCATAAGGCGGAGGGAATTTTCAATTTCTTCCCTTTCGTGCGGTTTTCCGGTATTTATGCCGGGGCAGGCGCGGCCCGTCGCTTCCCACGCTTCAGGAGAGCAGACTACGCTGTCCCAAAAGGGGAAAGTCCTGCATTGCAGGGGCCGCGCATGGTAAACCGTGCATCCGGCGGGATCCTTCCAGAAAATACAATCGAAATTCGATTTTTCCTTCAGGGCCAAACGCTCGCTGTCCCGGTTAAAGGAAACCCAGCGGCACCAGGTTGCGATAAAGGCAGTATACTCCATTTTGAACTCATCTGCCAACCGGGAAAGATCGTTTTCCGAGAGGTACACAAAGCCGCTTTCATGGCGGCAGCAGGAGGAGCAACGGGTACAGGAAAAGCGCAATCCGGCGGCATAAAAGGGGTGTTGGTTCATTGATAGGGAGAATATACCATAATTTAGGAAGAAATTTAACCACGGAGGACACGGAGTTTCACGGAGGAAGAGAATACAGGGAATAGGGATCAGGGACTGGGGATCAGGGACTGGGGATCAGGGATCAGGGATTGGGGATTGGGGATTGGGGATTGGGGATTAGGGAATAGGGTTTTTGTTAGAAAGCGTTGCGGGATACTAATACGCTTAGATAACGAACAACTATCCCCTATTCCCTCCGTGTCCTCCGTGGTTATTCTTCTTCTTCCTCCTCCGTGTAACTCCGTGTACTCCGTGGTTAATTCTTACTTCTTAGACAACCCCGGAAATCCCATTGTAAATACTTGAGTGTCACAGCATAATAGCGGTATGCCGTTGTTGACTGTTTCCGGTTTACAGAAGCGTTTTAACCTGGAGGCGGGGTTTTTTGCCCGTTTGGGGCGTTTTGTCAACGCGGTTAACGGGGTTTCGTTTACCATCGGCGCCAACGAGGCCTATGGACTGGTGGGGGAATCGGGCTGCGGCAAGACCACCACCGCGCGGCTTTTGGTGCGGATGTACGAAGCGGACGGCGGGAATATTTTCTACCACCGCGAGGAAAACCAGGTGGAAGTGGGCGGCCTGCGCAGGGGCGAACTGCGGCAGTACCGGCAAAAAGTCAGGTATGTTTTTCAGGACCCGGCCCGCTCGCTGAACCCCCGCATGAATATCCGTGAAATTCTGCTTTCCGGCCTCAGGTGGTCGGGAGATAAAACGGTTCCCCCGGCGCGGCAGTTCCATGAAAAAGCCGTCACGGCGCTTGAGGAAGTGGGCCTTTCCGGCGCGGACCTGGACAAACGGCCAACGGAATTTTCAGGCGGCCAGCGCCAGCGCATTTCCATCGCGCGGGGCCTGCTGCCCCAGCCGGAATTGCTTATCTGCGACGAGGTGGTCTCCGCGCTGGACGTTTCCATTCAGGCGCAAATTTTGAATCTGCTGCTGGATATACGCGAAAAGAGAATCCGCGACCGGCGGACAATGTCGTTTCTGTTTATCGCCCACGATCTAAAAGTGGCGTGTTATTTTTGCGACCGCATCGGCGTAATGTACTCAGGCGAGTTAATGGAAGAAGCGCCCGCCGCCAGTCTGTGGCGTGAAGGGCGGCATCCCTATACGCAGATGTTGTTTGCCTCGGCAACCGCGTCAGCGACTGCCTCGGCAACCGGCATAAAATCCCCTGCCCGCCCGGCGGCTTCATCCTCTTCACCGGTTGTTGACGCCAAAGCTGTTACGGCCTGCTGCGCTTTTGCCCCACGCTGCCCGCGGGCCGCGGAACGCTGTTTTCAGGAAACCCCGCATTTGCGGGACATTGGTTCCGGGCATAGCGTTAGGTGTCATTTTGAGGGGTGAAACTTAAAAGAAGAATTTTTACCACGGAGGACACGGAGTTACACGGAGGAAGAGGGAATAGGGATAGTTGTTCGTTATCTAAGCGTATTAGTATCGCGCAACGCTTCCTAACAAAATCCCTAGTCCCCAATCCCTAATCCCTGTATTTTCTTCCTCCGTGTAACTCCGTGTCCTCCGTGGTTATATTCTTCATGAATTTAACAGTCGCCCGGCGTTGCCACCCAGGATAAGATTGCGCTCATTGTCCGGTAGGGATTCAAGGGGCGGCAGGTAGCGGGAGGGAGGCAGCAAGGGAAAATCACTGCCAAAAATTATTTTTTCACCCAGACCGAGGGCCAGTGCGGCACGGTAAATACCCGCGTCGTATAAAAAGGGAGTAACCGCCGTGTCGTAGTATACGTCGCGGAATTTTTCACGCAGTTCCGGCATCGCTTCGTAAAACAACAGTCCCCCGCCCCAATGGGCAAGTATGATACGCAGTCCCTGGCTGTGTTCGATAAACCGTTCGATTTTTTCAAGGCCAATTTTATTTTTTCCGGTATAACTGTGCCCCACCGGTTCGTTGGTATGAACGATCAGCGGTATATTCCGTTCCCGGCATACGCCGGTAAGAGTGCGGGTTTCTTGTTCGTCGTCAAGGTTAAGCCCTTGCCCATCGGGGTAGAGTTCGCCGATGCCTTGCAGTCCGGCGTTGTGGCAGCGGTCAATTTCCTGTTCCATGCCGGATGCGTTAGGTGACACCGATATAAAGCCGGTAAGCCTTTCGGGAAACTGCCGCGCCTTTTCAATAACATAATCGTTTACCAGACGGCACAATCCCAAATCCCTGAACGCAAAACCAAAAACAACCGCCCGATCAAATCCCGATTCATCAAGCGCGGCGACAATATCTTCGGCGCCGGCAAAGCGGTTATAGGGGGCGTTTGAGAGCAGAGCAAAGTACGGCTCTTTTTCGGCGTACTTTTGCCAGTTGGCGCTTATTTCCGGCGGAGTGATATGGACGTGAAAATCTACCTTGCTCATAGGAACCTCTCCCAAGAAGAATTTTTTACCACGGAGTACACGGAGTTACACGGAGGAAGAGAAATATTAATATCTTAAACCTCCGTGAAACTCCGTGTACTCCGTGGTTATATTCTTCATTCATTTTTCCCCCAGCTCCGGCGGCGGGGGCAGACAATCTTCCGCCTCTTCCTGCGGGCCTACAAAAATCCCAATCTTGGGCAAGCCGGCAAGCAGCGGCGCGGCTGCCAGCGCGGCGCCCAGCGAAAATACGGCCCGCTCAAGAGGAGCCGCAACCGTCAGGTACAGCCAGGTTTCTCGGGGCAGTCGGTACAGTATCAAAAAGAAAAAGTTGCCAATGGCTGCGCCGCCTATCATGCCGCCAAAGGCGCACAGCCAGACTATGGGCAGTTTAAGGGCCTCGTTCTTGCCCGCCAGAATTCTCCCGGCAAAAATGCTTCCCACGATAAGGGCGGCGCAGCCCGCGCTGTAATAAACCAGAGGAAAGATGATCAGGCCGCGTCCGGTTTCCTGACTGAACCATAATACCGTGCCGATTAAATACACAATAATACCGCCGTTGATAATCAAACTGCCCCTGCGGTTAAGCGTAATGAGCGGCCAGCCCCCCCAGGCGATGCAGCCGGACGTAAAAGCCGTAACGGTCCCGATGACAAAAGTCCCCATGCCCAGCCACGCGGTATGGGGGGCGACCAGACTGCCGATAAAGCCCCCGGCGGCGGAGCAGAGCGCGCCGGCCAGCGGACCGAAGAATATCCCCGAAAGGGGCGACAGCAGGGTTACCAGCGAAAAATTGCTCCCCGTGCCCAGCATGGGTATTGCCGGAACCATATGCGCCGCCGCGACCACCGCCGCCCACACGGCGATTACCGCCGGATGTATCTTCGCGGGCAATGACAGGCGTTTTTTTTTCGTCATGGGAAAATTCCTTCATTCATGACTTGCATTATAATTCAGACATCGGAGGACTGCATAGCGGAAGCTATGAACTTTTACTTAAGATTTTTTTACCACGGAGTACACGGAGTTTCACGGAGGTTTAAGAGCTTAGTATCTTAATTCCTCTTCCTCCGTGAAACTCCGTGTACTCCGTGGTTAATTTCTTGTTTTTATTTTAATCCAACCAGCATCGCCGCCAATTCAGCGGGACTCAGCGCTTCCCTTTCCAGAGGAATACGCGTGCGAAGCGCCTGAGAAAGCCGGGTAATCTGCGGGGGCACAATTCCCGCCCGCGCGAGTTCTGTTGTCCGCGCAAAAATTTCCCGCGGCTTTCCATCCATAAACACAGCGCCGTCTTTCATCACCACAAGCCGCTGCGCGTATTCCGCGATGACGCTCATGTTATGCGTAACCATTAATATCGTATAACCCTGCCGGTGCAGATTTGCCAGAATGTCCATGATTAATTGACAGCCCCGCCTGTCCTGGCCGGCCAGAGGTTCATCCAGCATGATAATTTTGGGGCCCATCGCCAGAATCGCCGCAAAAACGGTCTTTACCCTGTCCGCCCTGCCCAGAGCCGGGGGAAAATCATCCCGCTTGTCCAGCAGGCCAACCATAGACAGGGCTTCTTCCGCTTTTTCCCGAATTTGATTCTTTGCCAATTTTCGCCCCCGCGGCGCGTGTTTAAGGGCAAAGACAACTTCATCGTATACCGTGGATTCAAACAACTGCCGGTCAGGTTCCTGCATGACAAAGCCAATTTCGGCGGCTATATCCGCAAGATCCATGTCCGCCGTATCGCGTCCCCGCAGCAGAATACTCCCCCGCGAAGGAAGCAGCAAACCGCTGATATTTTTCAGCATGGTGGTTTTACCGGAGCCGTTCTGCCCGATGATCGCCGTCAACTCATGTTCCATAAAGGCAAGGTTTATATCGTTTAACATAAAATCGCCGGAATTATAGCGGCAGCACAGATGATCAAGTTGAATCGCGGGAACAGGGTCATTCATACCATTCAACCACCGATTCTTCAGCCTCGCTCAGATTGACGGGAAAATGGGGCAGCGGTTTGCCCAACTCAGTCATGCGGCAGGCAAATTCCGCCACCGGCGGCGCGGCAATGGCGCACTCATCCAGCAGACGCTGATCGGCGAAGATACGCCGCGGGCTGTCCAGAGCGGCAAGGCTGCCGTTTTTCAAAACGCATATCCGGTCGGCAAACTCCGCCGCTTCCTCGCCTGAGTTAGTTGTCATCACCACCGTCAGCCGTCCGCGGAGATCGCGGATAAGCGAGAGAACTTCCCGCGCGCCCGCCGGATCAAGCTGTGAGGCCGGCTCGTCCAGCACCAGAATTTTTTCCGCCATTGCCACAGCGGCGGCAATGGCGAGGCGCTGTTTCTGTCCGCCTGAAAGCGCCGAGGGGGCATAGTCCGCGTAAGCGGAAAGTCCGGCAATCTCCAGCGCCCGGCGAACCTTCTCCCTGATTTCAGCGGCAGGCCGGCGCATGTTTTCAAGGGCAAAGGCTATTTCATCGCTGACCTTCGCGGTAAAAAGCTGGGACTGGGGATCCTCAAACGCCATACCAACCTTTTCCGCAAGCCGCGCAACGGTACATGAGTTTGTCAAAACGCCGTCTACCGTCACCGTGCCCAACAATTTCCCGTCCAATGAATGAGGGATAAGGCCGTTCAGGAGACGGCAGAAAGTGGTTTTCCCCGCGCCGTTCTCCCCCATGACCGCGATACATTCCCCTTCCCCTATCGTCATGCTGATATTTTTCAACGCCCAATCCCGCGCGCGGGAATACGCCCAGGAAACATTTTCCAGTGTAATGATTGAACCGGACACGGCGTTACCCTTTCAGGAAACAGTTTGCCGATACCGCGGCAACAGACCAGGCTATGCCTGCCGCAAACGCCCCGTAATCAACGGCGGACAGTTTGATTTCCCGCAGCCAGGTTCTGGCAGGGTAAGCGCCGAACGCCCGCGCGTCCATTGCCAGCGCGGTCATTTGAGCCTGCCGCATTACTTTGATCACCAGGGGAAGGGCAATCGACGGATATTCCCGCAGGCGCGCGGAACGTATACCCCGCAGCCTGCGGGCATCCATAATCAGCCGGGCCTCTTCCTCAAATGACGGAATCAAATTAAGCGTGGAAGTAATAATAAAGGCCGTACGGTAATGCAATCCCAGCCGGGTAATGCCCAGAGCGAGAAACTGCGCGTCGGTGGTCATGGTCAGCGCCGGCATCAGGACGACCAGCGCAACGATACGGCAGCCAATCATCAAACCGGTGAACAGGCCCTGCCCCCAAAGCGCCTGCAGCACCATTACCAGCGCGATAAGGCCCGCCAGAAATTTGAAGTGGGGGAATATTTTTTTCAGGGGAATTCCCGCCGCGAGGCACAGGCTGAAAAAAAACAGCATCTGTACCGCGGCAATAATCAACGTATCAATGATAAAAACAAGTACGGTAAAGAGCGCTGTTACTACCAGCTTGGTCCGGGGATCTAATCTATACAGAAAAATGGCTTACCTTTCCTCACGTATCCAGGCATCGGTAAAACCGGCGGCTTCAAGGCGCCGGATAACGGCGGCCATATCGGCGGCTTGTATCCCGGTAAGAACAACGCGGTACAGGCTGCCATACTGTTCATAGAAAGGGGTAAAACCGGCGGATTTCAGCCGGTTAAAACATTGCTGGGCATTACCGGTATTGGAAAAAGCGCCCACCTGTACACGGTAAACGCCGTTGCCGCAAGGGTCAGGCATTCCCGGCGTAACATTCATGGAAGGCCGGTACGCGGGAGGAGCGGCAGGGGCGGGAGGAGCCGGAGGGGCGGCAGGCGGCATAGCCGGGGGTACAATAACATTGACCGTTGGGGCAATCGTCCGCACCGGTGGCTGAGGCGGCGCGCGGGACGGAGCCGGCTGCGGAGCCAGAGGAGGAGGTGACGGCGGCGGGGCCGGAGCGGCGGTGACCGCGGCAGATTCGGCTGCGGCGGCATCAGCGCTGCCGCGCGAATTTTTATCTATCCCCTTATATTCTTCACTAACAACGGGTTTTTTAGGAACAGAGGAGTATCTATCCTCATTGATGGCAGTTGTCTCAGGAGTAACAGGCGACTCACCGCCACCGGCGGCAGTTGTTTCAGGAGTAAAGGAGAACTCATCGTCATCATCAACTATTTCAGAGAGATAATAAGTGTCACCTTCATCAACAGGTACATCAAGAGCAGGGAAGGGTTTACCTTTTGAACTATCTTTCCCGCCTTGCGCCAGAATAGAAGCGGCAGGAATCAAAGTAAAAACTACACAATACAGGCAAAAAATTAATATCTTTTTCACGGTTACCTCAATTTAAATGATAATATACCCACCCCAAGATTGCAATATATTTTAGGGTAAGACATCAATATTTACCGTATAACTCCGCGATTCAGCTGGCGGAGGCGCTGCGGGCATGAGAATAAAGAAGAATTTTTACCACGGAGTACACGGAGTTTCACGGAGGAAGAGAATACAGGGAATAGGGATTGGGGATTGGGGACTAGGGATCAGGGATCAGGGATTGGGGATCAGGGATCAGGGAATAGGGGTTTTGTTAGGAAGCGTTGCGCTCTATTAATACGATTAGATAACGAACAACTATCCCTATTCCCCAGTCCCTACATGGTGGGAAAATTTTCGCTTGCGGTTTATAAAAAATCGGTTATACTATAAATGTGGAAAGGAGCATGACTAATGGACGAAAAAGCGCGTGAAAGCAACCGGCTAAGGCAGAGAAAATTCCTTGAATTGCACAAGGATGAAGTCAACAGCAAAAGGCGGGAAAAATACCACGAGCGTATAGACAGCGGCAAATGTCCGCGTTGCGGAGGCAGGGTAAAAAAAGGACGCACCCTTTGTACAGCCTGCTGTGAGTATATGCTTGACCTGAACAGGAAATACGCCAAACAGAAGAAGAAGACGGTAAAAGCCAAGCCAAAGGCAAAAGCAAAGACCGCCAAAAAGAAAGCCCGTTAACGTTTACCTATGGTTTTCGGGCTTTAACCAGCATGACGTCGCCCAGTCCCAGGGCTTTTGCCGTTCTGTCGGCAAAGGTTTTAAGCGGGAGAGGTGCAATTCCGGCGGCAAGTCCTCCCCAAGTGTAAATTCCTTCGGTTATAAAACCCTGCGTTTTCAGCATTGCCGTGATGGTGCGTATCGAAAAAAGGTATAAATGGTCAAAAATGGCGGAACGCCAGCGTTTGCCCAGGAGCCGCGCCTGGAAACCGTCAATATTCGGCGTGGTAAGCATGAAATACGCGCCATGGCGCAGCAGTTCCCATACCTGACGGATAAATGTTCCGGGATTGTTAAGATGTTCCACTAAATGAGACGCATGCGCCAGATCAAACGATTCCGGGGGAAAGCCGCAGTCTTCAAGGTTTTGACAGCGGATATCAAGCCCCCGCTCATTGCGGGCATACGCGGCGGACGGTGAAATCTCCACGCCCGTTGTCTGCCAGCCCCTGTCCCGCAAAAAAGCCAGCAGCGCCCCGGTAGCGCAGCCTATATCCAGAACAGCCGGCTTCCTGTCGGTACGCTCCATCAATTCCCGCTCAATGCGGTCAAAGCCCGCGTCCGCAAGGGCAAGTTTTTGCAATTCAAGAAAGGCCGCCTCATTTTTCAGTTCATAGGCAAGGTAATCATCGCCGGAGGATTGCCGGTAACGCCGCTCTACGTCGGCGGCAAGGGGCTGGGGGTTTATCTGAACCAGACCGCAGGCGGCGCATTTAACGTAGGAAAAACCTTCGCAGAAAAGGGAGGGCTTAAACCGTTCGCCGCCGCACAGGGCGCAGGGAACAGGCCGGCGCTCTTCCTCCGTTACCGGCGTAGACCAGGTTTTTTCAGGCTGCCGCGGATTCATACGGTCATTCAACAATTATCCGGGTTGAGGCGCTGCGGGAGTTACCGGCAATGTCCTGTACGATTACTTCCAGTATCGCCTGCCCCCGGCTCAGGTGTACCTCGCCCGCCTCAAAAGCCGGATAGGAGGCGTAGACCCGTTCCGCGGGGATCAATCCGTTACGGCTTACCATCAACATACCGTTCCGGGCGCATATAGTCTCAAAAGAGAGCGCTCCGGCTTCTTCGCCGTTAACCGAACAGACGATACGGTGGGGGGCAAGCGGCTGTCCTCTGGGTTCCAGCAGGGTGTCAACGGTATTAACCATAATGGTATACCTGCCCTGGCTTAAATTCCGCAGTTGACTGCCTTCCAGCAGCCTGCCGTCGGTTTTGCGGAGTTGTATTCCCACAATCTGCGGCGGGACGGTATCGGGAAACGGAGTGATAACCATTGAGGCGTTTACCCAGCGCCGTTCTTTCCGGTCATACAGTACAAAATAAAAACCTTTCCGCCGGGACCAGCCGGAACTTCCCGCCGCGGCAATGGTGACACCCCGGCTCACCCTCGACTGAAACCGGTTTCCGGCTTCGTCCCTGCCGCGCCCGTAAATACTTATCAACCCGTCGTCATGATCCACGGCGGCCCATGCCCCCAGGGGGGACGGCAGACGGGAAGAACTCTCCTTTCCGGTACAGGAGAAAATCACCTCTCCGTCGCCGGCGGCGCGTATATCCCCTTCCCCCTGAAATACCGTTCCCAAAGAAGGCCTGCCCCGCTCGTTAAAGCCGAAGTTGCGTACCATAACGGCGTCCGGCAAAGGCCACTCCAGAGCGGTCAGGGGATTGCAGAATATTAATGCCACTATTAAAAAAATATATTTTTTCATTAAGTAAGAATTAACCACGGAGTACACGGAGTACCACGGAGTTTTGATACGATAACACTTTATTCCTCCGTGAAACTCCGTGTACTCCGTGGTAAAAAATTCTTTATTCATTACTTTTTTTCCAAATCAAAAGAAACCAGGGTCTGACCGCCGCCGATAATCAGCCTTGAATCTATCCTGCCCAAAAACACCTCTTCGCTTCTGAAGGGCGACTCGATAATTATTCTGCCGGGCAGCCTGATGCCTATCAGTTCTTTGGCATCCCTGAAGCGGGAGATAATGACAAATACCATTCCCTGGCCGCCCGACTGATCAATGGCGCTTATCTCCCCGTTTAACGCCACTTTTCCCGCCTGCCGCGCGCTTATCTCGTAAAAGCCAAGCCCCCCGTCGCGTTCAAAAACAACCCAGCGGTCATTTTCCACAAAGGTAATATGCACCGGACGGCGGAAACCGTCATTCAGAAATTCATGATAAACCACTTTGTAATCAGAGGCATTGGCCCCGAAGCGTTCCAATACAAGGAAACGCTGGTCGTTAATACCGGAAACAACGGCCAGCCGCGAACCGTCACGCGACATCGCGCAGCCCAGAATAACCGAATACCGCGATCCGCCGGGTTCAAAAGTAAATACCTGCCTCCCCCTGCCGTCCAAAAGCCCGATTACGCCATCCAGGGATCCGGCCAGCACCATTCCCGCGGCGGCGTCAACGCAGGTCAGGGGAGCGGGAAATTCATACGTCCAGGATACCGCGCCGGAACGATCCATCTCGGAAATGACATTCTGCTCACTGCTTATGAGAAAAATCCTTCCGTCCAGGAAGAAGGGATAACCGCGGGGATTTTCAATAACGGTAAGCGTTTCGCTGCTGCTGTCATAGACGGTGATACGTTCAGGTTCCGCCTCATATTCGGCCCAGCGTTCAGGGGAAAGCGAAATATTGGCTTTTTTTACCTGATTAACGGAGAAAAAACCGTTCCGGCTGATATAACCGAACTGGCCGTCCATACTGAAGGGAATCTTCCGATCCGCGGAAAAACCGCCTGAATCCCGAACCGGGCCGCCGCCCAAAGATACCGGCGCATCAGATTCAATGGAACTGATCCAACAGGGAATCAACACGGTCTCAAGGGGGATTGGCCGCGCCGCGATAAAAAAATAAGCGGCAAAAAGCGCTATTCCCGCAATAAACCACACCCTTCTTTCTGCAATCATTCCATCAATACTCTCTATGCCATTATAATAAAGCAGGCTGGTTGTGGCTAGTGCGTAACATCTAAAATTTTACTATTAAGAAGAATTTTCACCACGGAGTAACACGGAGTTTCACGGAGGTTTAAGATAGGGATAGTTGTTCGCAATCTGAGCGTGAGAGAAATACGCAATGCTCTCTAACAAAAACCCTAGTCCCCGATCCCCGATCCCTAGTCCCTATATCTTCTTCCTCCGTGTAACTCCGTGTCCTCCGTGGTGAAAATTCTTCCTTATCTCGCGCAGCTTCCCGGTTACTTCAACAGCCCAAAGTTGCCAGCATGATCGCCTTTATCGTGTGCTTGCGGTTTTCCGCCTGATCCCAGGCGCGGCTCTGCGGGCCGTCTATTACATCGGGCGTTACTTCCTCACCCTTGACCGCCGGCAGGCAGTGGAGAAAGATGCTTTCCCTGCGTCCCGTTTTATTCATGAGCGCCTGATTAACCTGATAAGGGCCAAGCAGTCGTACGCGCTCCGCCTTTTTATCTTCCTCGCCCATGGATGCCCAAACGTCGGTATACACCGCGTCCGCGCCGAGAAGGGCGGCGGTATCGGCGGTAACGGTAATTCTCGCGCCGGAAATGGCGGCTAACGGGGCGCACTTTTCGCGCAGGGCGGCGTCGGGGTTCAGTTCCGGCGGCGTGATTATGGTAAAATGCACCCCCAATTTGGAACATATCACCATAAGGGAACGGGCGACATTGTTCCGCCCATCGCCCACAAAGCAAAGTAATTTTCCTTTTGAGGGGCCGCAGCTTTCCTCAAGGGTTACTATGTCGGCAAGGGCCTGGGTGGGGTGAAACAGATCGGTCAGGCCGTTATACACCGGCACGCCGGAATATTTTACCAGCGTCTCCGCTGTTTCCTGCTTAAAGCCGCGGAATTGAATTGCGCTGAACATCCGGCCCAGCACCCGCGCCGTATCCTCGATGGATTCTTTTTCCCCCAGGTGAATGTCCGCGCCGGACAGACAAACCGGATGTCCCCCTTCCTCGCCAAAGGCCGTTTCAAAAGCGCAGCGGGTCCGCGTGGAACGTTTTTCAAACAGCAGGGCAAGGGTTTTGCCGGTGAACCGCTGGAGTATCTTGCCTTTTTTACTTTGAGCTTTGACTTTCTTTGAAAGATCCAGCATATACTGTATTTCTTCCACCGAATAATCCAGCCAGGTAAGCAGGGACCTTCCTTTTAACACTACGGACATACAACCTCCACATTGGCGCCAGGCACCAAAAACCAAAAACCAAGAATTTTTACCACGGAGGACACGGAGTTACACGGAGGGAATAGGGACTGGGGAATAGGGATTGTTGTTCGTAATCTCAGCGTGAAAGAAACACGCTATGTTTTCTAACAAAAACCCTAGTCCCTGATCCCCGATCCCTAGTCCCTATATCTTCTTCCTCCGTGAAACTCCGTGTCCTCCGTGGTTATATTCTTCTTATACTAACGCTCACGGTGTCATCAAAATAAACAAAAAAAAGGATTTATTCAATTACCTGCTAATATCTGCTTATCGAGGCAATAGCCCGCTGGGTCATGCGGTCGCAGTATTCGTTGTATTCGACTCCCGCATGGCCATGAACCCATACCCAGCCCGGCGAAAATTCCCCGGCAAGGGAGTCAAGCGCCGTCCATAGATCCTTGTTTTTAACCGGCTTTTTGTCGCTGGTCCGCCACGCGTTTTGCTTCCATTTATGGATCCAGTCGGTAATACCCTTCTGAACATACTGGGAATCGGTGTATATGGTCATCTGCCGGGGGACATCACGCATGGTTTTGACCGCCAACAGCGATTCAATAACCGCGGTAAGTTCCATGCGGTTGTTGGTGGTATTTTCTTCGGCCCCCCACCGTTCAGCCAGTATCTGATCGCCCTGAAACGTATCAAGCACCATAACATAGGCCCAACCGCCGGGCCCCGGATTGCCTGAACAGCCCCCGTCGGTATAAATTTTAAGCGGCGTTTCCATTGCTTACAAAATACAAAAAAAAGCTGAAAAAGCCAAGAAAATTCGTACTCAAAATCAGGTGTTTTTCCTCATTTTCCCCTTGCCGACATTGCCATAATCTAGTATTTTATAAACGGGCCTTTGTATGCCCATAGCCCCGTGGGGGTATAATCCAATAAACCATACCGGTTTCACCGGCAATATCGCCTGGAGCGAATTCCGGTAAAAAAGTAGAGAGGAGAAAAAAATCATGGCAAAACAGTTACTGTTCAACGAAGAAGCCCGGCATAAATTGCTTGCCGGGGTTGAGCAAATCTCCCGGGCCGTTAAAGTAACGCTCGGCCCCAAGGGGCGTAACGTCCTTTTGGACAAGAAATTTGGCGCCCCTACCGTCACCAAAGACGGCGTTTCTGTGGCAAAGGAAGTTGAGTTGGCGGATCCCTATGAAAATATGGGAGCCCAGTTATTGAAGGAAGTCGCCACCAAGACCAACGACGTGGCGGGTGACGGAACCACCACCGCCACCGTGCTGGCCTATTCCCTCGTAAAAGAGGGCCTGAAATCCGTGGCCGCCGGCATGACCCCCATAGAACTGAAGCGGGGCATCGACAAGGCGGTGGAAATCGCCGTCGCGGAAATCAAGAAGAATTCCAAGGACATCAAGGACAAAGAGGAAATTTCCCACGTCGCCTCGGTTTCCGCCAACAACGACAGCGAAATCGGCAACACCATTGCCGACGCGATGGAGAAGGTCGGCAAAGACGGGGTTATCACCGTGGAAGAGTCCAAAACGATGGACACGACCATTGACTTTGTGGAAGGTATGCAATTTGACCGCGGTTATATTTCCGCGTATTTTGTCACCGACCGCGACACCATGACCGCCGTGTACGAAGATGTCTTTATCCTGATCCACGACAAGAAAATTTCCAGCATGAAGGATATGCTTCCCCTGCTGGAAAAAGTCGCCCAAAGCGGCAAGCCCCTGCTCATTGTAGCGGAAGACGTGGACGGCGAAGCCCTTTCCACCCTGGTGCTCAACAGCCTGCGGGGAACCCTTAAAACCGTGGCGGTCAAGGCCCCCGGTTTCGGCGACCGCCGCAAGGCGATGCTGGAAGACATTGCCATCCTCACCGGCGGGCAGGTCATCACTGAAGAGCTGGGCATGAAGCTAGAAAACACCGAGCTTTCCCACCTCGGCAAAGCCAAGACCATCAAGATTGACAAAGACAACACCACGATCATCAACGGCGGCGGCAAGAACAAGGACATTCAGGACCGCATCGCCCAGATCAAGGCCCAGATCGAAGACACCACCAGCGACTATGACCGCGAAAAACTCCAGGAACGGCTTGCCAAACTGGCCGGCGGCGTAGCGGTGATTAATGTCGGCGCTGCCACCGAAGTTGAACTGAAAGAGAAAAAGCACCGCGTGGAGGAT
>Ga0268262_10001218_pt1 | contig 32425 bp, 34 predicted proteins | sample TergutNc150P3_FD_190354 | JGI IMG/M metagenome (GOLD analysis project Ga0268262, IMG submission 190354) | Nasutitermes corniger P3 segment gut microbial community from laboratory colony in Florida, USA - Nc150 P3 (SPAdes) (version 2) | ecosystem: Host-associated > Arthropoda: Insects >... | reverse complement strand
CATCAATATTAATAACCGCGTCAACATAGTCATACACTTGCTTCAATGCAATAGATTCATTTTGTCCAACAGAAGCTGGCCATCCGCCTCGGATCAGCGCAAAGGCCAATTTTTCAATCGTTAATGAAGAAAAACATTCTCCGGCGGCAGTTCCATCAAAAAGTGATTTTAGGGAAACCATTCCGTTCGATTCCAGCGATTCAAACAAGGACATGGGACGCATTGTCATCCGCGAAATACGGCCGGTTCCCGTATGCTGAACAGCATTGTCTTTTGGTACGGCTGAGCCGGTCAGGATGAACTGGCCGGTTTCCCCGCGCTGATCTATCGCGAACCGAACCGCGCCCCACAATACAGGTGCCATCTGCCATTCGTCAATAAGGCGTGGAGTATCTCCATTTATTAGGATAGAAGGCTTTATGTCAGCCGCTTTCAGGTAGGAAGCGGTGTGGTCGGGATCCTGCATATAAAGAGCGCTTACGGCCTTTTCTTCGGCTGTCCTCGTTTTCCCGCACCATTTTGGCCCTTCAATAAGTACCGCCCCGGAAGCTTCCAGCGCTGTATCTAGGAGCCTATCCGCTATGCGGGTCAGGTATTTTTGCTTCATTGGTGATTACGATTTTAATTTGCACTTCCGGCTTTGTCAAGGTTTTAGTTCCGCTTTTGGCTAACTTTTACTTCCTGTTTTGGCATGATTTTACTTCCGACTTTGGCAAGATAATCTATAGAAACCGCCCTTACCATCTGCCCCTGCTAGCGCCCCCAGGGCCCCCAAAGCCTCCGCCTCCAAACCCGCCGCGATAAAAATTGCTATTGCCAACAGAGGTGACAAGACTGCTAAGGGTGATATCCTGTACCTTCTGCTTGTTGACGTACAGCGAATAGGTCTTGCCGATAACCAAGTCCGGGGACGTAAAAGCCGACATATAAAAAGAGGTTTTGGCCGCATAGTCAAGGATAGTTTTGCCGCTTGAATCCCTTAATTCAATTAAAGCGCCGTTTGGCTGTTGCTGGTTGTATCCAACAAGCACGGCAGGCTGCTTGGATTGGGGGGACACGCTTGTAACGCTTCCCGCAGTAACAAGAGTGCCGCCTGAAATAAGCATAGTACCGTCAAAGTCTATTGCCCCTTCCATTCCCATGGATGGCCCGCTGATGCGAAGCGTTCCGCCTTCAAGAAAAATATTGTTATTGGAGTCGATGCCGTCCGTCGTCCCATGGACATGTATATTGCCGCCTGTAATACGCACATAAATATTTTCATTTGTCGGACGACCCATTGGCTGACGGCCCCTCGTAAACCTGCCCCGCATATTGCTGGTAGTAGCTACGTACTCTCGTGCATTGATGCCATCATCCCTTGAGAAGATATCTATATCTCCGCCCTTGATACTCACGTTAAGCCCCTCTATGCCCTCGTAGCAGTCTGTGACGCGGATACTACCGCCTGTTATTAGAACGGAGCCTTTAGCCGTGATGCCGTCGTCTTTGACCGCCATTGTCAAACTGCCGCCATTGATGGTAACAGAGCTTTCGGCCTGTATGCCGTCATCTTGCGCATTGATGGTGAACGTACCGCCGTTTATGGTAACGTAACCGCGTTCCGCATTGACATCGTTGTTGGACTGTATTCCGTCGCCTCCGGCAGTCAACGAAAAAGTCCCCGCTTCGACGATTACAGCGTCACGGCCACGCAGAGCATCGCCAGCCGCCTTTATATTAACCACGCCGCTTTTTATGGTGAGGGTATCCTGAGCGCGGATGCCGTGCTGGAAATTGGCCGCTATGTTTAGCGTGCCGTTTCCTGTCCCGTTGGACGAGATAACCAAATCATTCTGGACGAAGATTACGGCACTGTTATCATTACTATTATCGTTTGTATGCTTGCCGTCGGAAATTGTGTTCACCGATCCGTCAAGCAAAATCAATTCTACCCTTTTGGCGCGAGGCGCATATATGGCAGGGCCGTTCGGGTTATTGAGAGTGAAGTTATCAAGCACCAATTCCACAACATCATTCTTTGCGGCTTGAATAAATACTTGTCCCTCCTGTTTTCCCGACAAAACGTATTTGCCGCCGGAAGTGATACGGAACATACCGTTTGAAAATACAGCCTGCCTATAGTCGGCGCTTGAGCCTTCCGAGGAACCGGCTGACAAAAATGCCATTAAGCTCAAAGCCACGACGAACAATAGAATTTTCTTCATATTTATAATTCCTCTCCTTTGTAATTGCGGCTTAACGTGATATTAAGGTTGCCATTGCGACAACGCAGTTCATCAATTAACGCCTTGGATGACGATTTCAAACGCACGACATAGGTTAGTTCAAAAAGACTGCCCATATCAGTGGTAGTCACTTTTTCCAACCTGACGCTTCTGGTGTATTTGGTGAAAATATCATCAAAAAGCCCTTCATAATCCAGGTTTTCGGGGATTTTTATTTTTAGAAAGCGGATACTACCATCGTCGCCAAAGGATAACTGCGTTAGCAGTAACGATGCTCCGCCAACAAGCAGCAGGAACACAAAAGCGTAAAATAAGTAACCAAGTCCTGTTACAAAGCCCAGGGACATAGCAAAAAACAACGCGGAGATTTCCCTGGCGGTTCCCGGAATGGAACGGAAACGTACCAGCGAAAATGCCCCGGCTACGGCAATCCCCGCGCCGATATTTTTATTTACCAGCATGATGACAACCTGTACAATGGCGGGCAGTAACACCAATGTCATAGCCATGCTTCGGCTGTAATTGTTTTTGAACATATAGATTCCCGCTATGACAAAGCCGAAGATTAAAGAAAAGACGGTACAGAGAATCATGCCTTGCAGTGTAAAGGTTCCGTTGTACACACTTGCGGTAATTGTATCAAGCGACATTTTTACGCTCCTGTAAGCCTTGCAATTTTGAGATATGTCTGGTATAGCAAACGCCAAATTTGGAAAAGGATACCGGGAAAATATTGTTTTTGCTAAGGGCGCTGGTAAGCCATAAAGGTATAGCGTCCTCGGTCTTTATCTCCATTAACACCTGGTTTTGTTCTATGATTTGTCGGCTTTCGATTTGACAGTCATTGTATTTACTAAAATAACTGCTATTCAAAGAAGATAAATGAAAGACGATGTCTCTGTCGAATGTTATACGCAAGCCCTTATCTTCGATGCCGTTGTAGGCAGTTCTTTTATAAGCGATATGGATTCTTTCCGAAACTGGATTGATTCGCAGAAAATAATCTATTTCGCGAGAGATTTGAGAATCAACTTCCGAAACAATTTCCTGGACACAGCGGTCTTTCAATTCGCCTAAGGGAAAAGCAATCCTGCGTTTATATACAATATCGCCGTACTTCCTCTTCATTTCCAAAAAGCCCTGGGATTCGCTGTTGCATTCGCCGTATAGCCGCAGGCGCAGTTTTTCTTTATACGATGGTTTTTCTATGGATTTACTGATTATATCCCAATTAGCCGTATCGTAATACAAGTCCCTGATAAGATACTCGCCTTCCTGGTCTACTGTCGTGTAGCAACCTATTAGCTTTTGTAAAGTCGCTCCATGCTCGCTTGAGATAAGGTATTTTTTTTCGCGCCGCCTGAAAATATTCTGCATAATAATAAAACAACGTAATAAGCTGTAGATGTGAACGGTATGTGAATTATAGCTGAATTTTAGCTGAATAAAAAGACATATGGATTAATGTTGAAAAACTACAATGACAGTTGTCAAAACATAGTTTTAAACATAAAATGAGCAAGCGGTAGACGTTTATGGAATGGCTTACAGGGAAAAAAGACGAAAAATTACCCGAAGGCACAACGCAGGAAGGAAAAACGTCCAGTGCTTCGTTTCCTCCAATCCAGGGCATTGATACCGTAAAAGGCATTGCCATGACAGGCGGCACAGCAGAAGGCTACCGCCAGGTATTGTCCATGTTCCGAAAGGATGCTGGAGAACGCATACAAAAGTTCAGGTTTTTTCTTTACGAAAGCATAAACAATGGCAAATTTCCGGAAAAACACCTTGCTTCGTTTATAACTCAAATTCACGCCTTAAAAAGCGCGTCAGCCACTATCGGGGCGGCGGAAACATCCGACAAAGCTGACAGGCTTGAGGGCGCTGGTAAAAACGCGGAATTGACTTTTATTCAGGATAACCTGCCTGATTTTGTGGAACACCTGGCTGAACTGCTTAAAAACATCCGCTCCGCTCTGGAATCCAGACAAGAAAAAGCGGCGGCGAAATCCGGTGGACAAGGATTATTTGGCCAGGTGTTTGGCAAGAAAAAGGCAGACAAACCCTATTCCGCAAATGTGAATCCCTCCGAATATTTAGCGCTCTTTACTAAACTGGCGGAGGCATTGGGATCAAAAAATGTTACAGATGCCGACAGGATTCTTGATGATTTGAATAAAATGCCGCTTGACCCAAAGACAAAAGAAACTCTGGAACAGATCTCCGACCAAATATTGATGACTGAGTTTGAAAGCGCAATAAAAACTATCAAAGAATTTATTGGTTCAAACAAGTAAGGGAAAATCATGGAAACGGAAAAAAAGCTTATCATTCTTGTGGACGACAATCCGGCAAATTTGCGGATTGGCAAAAATGTACTGTCAGGAAAATACACTGTAGCAACCGCTCCGTCTGCACCCAAGCTTTTCAGCCTTTTAGAAAATAATCATCCGGCTTTGATTCTATTGGATATTGATATGCCCGGAATGGACGGCTACGAAGCCATTAAGATTTTAAAATTAAAACGTGAAACCAAAGATATTCCGGTTATTTTTCTGACGGGAATGACCGATTCCCAGGACAAAGAAAAGGGGCGCGCCCTCGGAGCGGTAGACTACGTCACAAAGCCGTTTGATCCTCAGGCGTTTACCGCCTGCATTGAAAAATATTGCTGAGCTATTATGCGGATAATCCTAAAAAACTTTCGCCTGGTTGACGAAGAAACAGACGCGTTAGGCAGCATAATTGTTCAGGACGGAATTATTGCCGAAGTACAAGCCGATGATTCGCTGCCCGATGAAAAACTCAGCGGCGCGGCAATGATCATTGACGGCAAAAACCTTTCATCCTCTGATGAGCTTTCCGTCCTTATGCCCGCTTTCGTAGATCTGCACGCGCATTTCCGCGATCCGGGGCCTGGAGGAAACGGCATACTTCCTTCGGAAGTTGCACCTCCTTCAGAGGTGTTGGAGTCAGGTTGTATGGCGGCCATTGCTGGTGGTTTTGGTACCGTGGTCTGCATGGCAAATACAAAGCCTGCCATAGATACAATTGAAAAAGCAACGTCTCTTAAAAAGCGCTCCGACATTATTGGCCTAATCGATCTTTTTCCTGTAATGTCCCTTTCCAAAAACATGGAAGGCAAAGAGCTGTCCGGAATCACAGCTATTTCTGCGAACGGCAGTCTCTACATGCCCCTGATGCTTTCCGAAGATGGAAAAGATCCTGACAATGACGATCTTTTCCTTGCGGCCATGAAAGAGGCAAAGCGCATCGGCATCCCAATTTCCTGCCATTGCGATCTAGGAGGCGATGAAAATAACGCTGTCCGCAGGGTTATCGAGCTGGGCAAAAAAGCCGGCTGCCGGATCCACATTGCCCATGTGTCCACAAAAAAAGCGCTCCAAACCATTCGCGAGACAAAGCAGGAAATCACAGCTGAAGCCACGCCGGATGGCTTTGCCCTCAGCTGCGAGGCCATGCCGCATCATCTTTGCCTTACGGAAGAAGACGCCAATAAGCTGGGGGCAAAAACCTGGGGCAGGGTTAACCCGCCGCTGAGTTTCGAAGAGGACAGGCAGGCCCTTATCAATGCGCTTAAAGACGGAACGGTGGACGCGATAGCGACCGATCACGCACCCCACTCGGTGGCGGACAAAGAAGCAGGAGCGCCTGGCTTTTCCGGTTTTGAAACCGCATTTGCCGCCTTGTACACAGAACATGTTCGCGGCGGCGCGATCGGCCTTAAGCGTCTTTCGTCCCTTTTAAGCGCAAACCCGGCCAGGCTTTTGGGTTTCGGGAATTCCACAAAACGCGGCCTTCTTCTTCCTGGTTGCGCGGCAGACTTGGCTATAGTGGACACGGAAGCTGCCTGGGTCGTGGAGCCTGAGAAATTTTTTAGCCGAGGGAAAAACTCTCCCTTTGCTGGTCGTCAATTACACGGGAAAATACTGATGACGCTTCACAAAGGGCGGGTTGTTTTTGAGAATTAAGCGGATTAATTTCTTCGCCTTTTATTTTTGTGGATGATAGTGGCAACGCAAGTTTTATCGGCAGAAAAGAATCCATTGGCATAAAAACTGATCAGGCATGATTATTCATTTTGTTTCAAATTCTATTCTTAAACTGGGATCAGTCTCTTTTTCATTAATGATGCGATTGTAATTTTCAATAATATCCGCTAATTTCATATTTCGGTTATTTTCATCAAATTGACAGTGTTCGTTGATGTTAGTCGATAAAAATTGTTGTATATCCCATACTTCAATTCTATCAGATATGCCTGAGTCAGCGGCTAAATCACAGGCTGTCTTTACACGGTCAAAGATAGTAATGACAAGCGGCAAATAGCCATTTTTTAGATTGTCTTTGCATTTATCCATTAAGGGCTCTCCTGGTGCTGTTGTGCAATGGATGATAGTTTTGTGGATGACAAAATCGCCGCTTCGAGAGGTTGGGGAATCGGCGACAGAGGCACCGTGAATTTCAAAAGCGTTTTTAGGGAGGATTATTGACAGTTTGGCCGCTATCAAGTGTTGAAGCATTGTACCTAAATATTGTGTTCCTGGGTTCTGCTTTTGACGAGTACGGGCCTGAGCAAATAACTCATCAAGGCTTGCGCCTATCGTTCGGGAAGGGTCTGCGCTTAAAACAAAAGGCTGGTTCCTAAAATACTCCTGAACCTGACAAGCCCAATAATTTTCAACAATTTCAAAATCTATGGATTCGTCTCTATTCCAATCATTAAGAAATTCAATGTACTTAATCATCAAGCCCATGTTGCCACGGCTTGTACGACCACCTTCGGAAGCGAGTATTTGGGATATGCCATGCTCTTTAAGTATCTTTTTCAAATTGCCGCCGCCAAGCCCTGAGACTTGGCCTTTATTTTCTGTTAAAAAATCATCGGGCTTCAGCGGGAACTCTTTTGACTTTATTGTTCGGGTAAGCTGGATAAGCAGGGCAAGAGGGCCCTTTGTCGCTGCATTATGTTGCGCCTGAAATTGCTTAAGCCGATTTTCTGCACTCTTTTTCAATGTAGATTACCTTTGCCAATGGCAGTAAGAAAGATTTACTAACAAATGAAGCAACAGGCAAAGCTACGGCATCGCCCATTGCTCTATATGCGTCATTATAGGTTCCTAAAAGATGGAATGTATCAGGCGCTCCCATTAGCCGGGCGGCTTCACGTGGTGATAACAATCTTGCGTGAAGTTCGTTATTTTGTTTGACAACCAAAAATTGTTTGCTGCTCCCGCCTTGAGGCGTCCGCAGACAACCAGCCAAGGCATCAAAACGCAATTCTAGGCATTGTTTTTTGTTCCGTATCCGACGATAGCCAGTCGCAATACAATCAGAATATAGCGCAAGATGCTTCTGATGATGAGAAGGTATTAGCGATAAAACATTGTCTTTATCATATGGAAGGTTCAAGTCCAATATATCAACAAGGTTTGTTTGACGTTTGGGCGGTTCTTTTGTCCTCCACCATATCCAATCAGGCAAACTAAGGCCAAGCTTTACCGTTGCTTTGCTGTGAAGCCAATTTTTACTGTTATCTTTTAATTCTTCGGGAATCTCAATTTCTTTTTTTATCGCGATAATGAAAACACGAGGGCGCGATTGTGGAACGAAAAGAGAGGCGTTAAGCACTATGGCACCGCTTTTGTAACCCAAGTCGAGCAACGCATAATGCAATTTGCTGTAATTAGCACCATTATTTGTTGATAAAAGACCGGTTACATTTTCTATTAATAGCATGGAGGGACGTTGTTGGATTTCTCGTATTATACGCAGCCAATCCCAAACAAGGCCGCTTCGTTTAGCGTCAATGCCGCCGATAGAGCCTGCCAAGGATAAATCCTGACAGGGAAAACTTGCCCACGACAGATGGGCATAAGGAAGGGAAACGCCGGAAATATTCTTTATATCGTCCAATACAAAATGGCTGTCTTCAAAATTTGCCCGGTATACGGCGGCTTTTTTTGGGCATATGTCGTTTGACCAGACAGGGCGGAACATTCCTTTTAAGCCATAGGCAACGAGTCCGCTTCCGGCAAAGAACTCATGCATTGTCCACGGTGCCTGAGATAAATTGACTTTTGACGTTGCTTCAAGTGGGTTCATGTCCACCATATCTTATGATAGCAAGGCGCTAGCCAATCTACAAGCCACAATGGCGAGATTCTATTTCAAATACAACCTTAACGCCCTGGGAGTCAAAGTCTGGCGATACCTTTCCCACTGTTGATAATACGGAAATCAAGTAAACGCTGAATAAATCTTAGCGTTCTTTCTTTAGCACATAATCATCAGCCAGATTGCCTGTAATCGGCTTTCCTTTCATGTCCAATTGGATAAGCGCGTTTTCAACTACTTTATAATAAGGCGGCGTTTCTCTATCTATAGTCAGCTTTATGATGTTTCCTTTATTATCCCACTTAAATGAGCCTGTATAGTTATACTGGCTATTAGGCCTGTCTACGTAATCATACCGTAAAGCAAAGTTCTGATCCGAACTAAGCGTCAATCGGACATTAATACCAGTTCCGCTGGCCGACGGAATTGTGCCGGTATAAACGCCTGGCCAATCCAGGCTGTTTTTTGAATTGTGGGCATCATTAATTGTAGCGCAGGAGCCCAATCCGGAAATAATCAGGATAATCATAAGCAAAGAAACAAGTAAAGTTTTTATATTCATTTTTCACCTCTTTTTCATATATATATAATTTACGAAAAAAAAACAATGCCAAAATTTATGTTTTTTGATATTATAGTTTTATGAATACTTCTATGCATAATATGGACAAACTTTTCGAGGCGGTGGCGGAAAGGGGCCATGTCTGCGTTGGGCTGGACACGGCACCAGAATACGTTCCCGAAAAAGAGCGCCGCTCCTATCCTGCCGAAACGGTGCTTGCGTACAACAAGGCCATTGTTGACGCGACTATCGACATCGCCGCTTGTTACAAACTGCAAATTGCCTTTTACGAAGAACTGGGTCTTGCGGGCCTGGAAACCTACTCGCGGACTTTAAAATACCTCCGCCAGCGGGGCGCTCTGGCAATTGCCGACATTAAGAGGGGCGACATTGCCGATACTGCAAGCCGTTACGCCAAAGCCCACTTCGAGGGCGACTTCGAAGCGGACTTCGTTACGCTTAACCCTTACCTTGGAATGGACTCCATTGAACCATGGCTCAAGTGGGTGGATAAAAAAGGCAAGGGCGCTTTTGTGCTCATGCGTACTAGCAACAAGGGCAGGCACGATTTTGAATGTCTAATTATTAAGGAAGAGAGCCCTTCCCCTCGGCGGCTTTTTGACGTGGTGGGAGACAAGCTCTCCGAGTTTGCCGCTTCCCGCCTCGGCGCTCACGGTTACGGCGCGTTTGGTGCGGTTGTAGGGGCCGATCCCCAATCCGAAGAAGAGCGCAAAGAAGCGGCGGCCATCCGCGCCGGGTATCCCAATCTATTTTTCCTGATTCCCGGTTACGGAGCCCAGGGAGGTGCCGCCTCGGACGCCGCCCTGCTTTTAAGGGAAGGTAACGGCGGTGTGGTAAACGCCTCGCGCTCGATACTCAAAGCATGGCAAAGCTCGCACGAAGCAAGCGGCAGGGAAGTGGACAACGCAATGGCGGCACAGGCGGCCAGAGTGGCGGCAATTGAGATGCGGGACAGTATTAGAAAAGCGAGAGAAAATGAATAAAATAACATTAAAATTAGGTTTTTGGTCTGCTATCATTGTTGCAATATCAATAACAGTTTTTATGGTTGCTTTAGTATTGACATTTACTCCAAACTTGGCTTCATGGGACGGAATAGAGATTTACTCTGCAAATTTTAAGCCTATGCAACTGTTTACAGTATTCCCTTCAATAATAATGGCTTGTGCGTATGTCGTTTTCACTGTTGCAATACATTATTACGCGCAAGAAGAAAAGAAAATACTTAGCCACTTATCAATTGCATTCGGGCTTATGTATGCAATAATTTCAGTAGCAAACTATCTGATTCAAATTATTACGGTTATACCCAGTATTAAACAACAATACTTAACTGAATTAGATATATTGGTAGCAGGATATCCGAATTCCATCTTTTTTGCATTGATGGCATCGTATTTCTTTATGTGCGTATCTGCTCTATTTGTTTCACTTGTTTTTAATAATGAAAAGGGACAAAAAAGTATAAAGATTTTATTTCTAGGTTCCGTTTGTTCCGTTCCAATATGTTTATTGTGCATAATTATTGATTTAAATATGTTAATGCCATTTGCGGGAATAATATGGTTTGTCTGCTTTACATTAGGTTTAATTAAGGTTGCTATATTATTTAAAAATTCATGGAAATCAACAACCTCGCCCTGAAGAGCGAGGTATGTTGGTTCTGATAAGAATGGATTTTATTCGGGTTTAATACCTTCACAAACAATTCACAGTGAAGTAACTTTTTACGCCCTAAAGGGCGGGGTATTAAACCCGCCTGCGAATAAATTTTCTTTTCAAAAACCTTAAGTTTTCACAATTTTAGGCATTGTTTATAGTGTTGGGCTAAATCATTGCCAAGTACATTTATTACTTAATGGGTGGTATGTATGATTGAAAAAGAGATATATCTTGACTTTGGAAAAATTGGCCTTAATGAAATTGAACTTTACAGATACTCACTCTCAAATGATATTGCTGAAATTGTGGCAGCCGCAATGGCAAGAGCAGGGGTAATGATTGATTTGAAGGATATAAAGTTTGTTCAAAACTATGCGCTAGCTGAAAATGTTAAAAAACTCATGATTGAAAATAATGTTGAATATTCTATGACAATAAACCTTGGAGGAGATTTTAGAGATATAATAATAAATAGACATATAGGTAATGATTGGTTTATATATAAATGTACCCAGATGATATTGCCAAATACACAAAAGTATTAGATGAAAATGCCGTGTAAGCGGATTTTCTAAAGGCCTTTTCCTTTTCGCCCACAAAACTGGGCTTCAGAATATACTTCATAATAGACCGAAAATTGAATAATTCATGCGCAGACCTATAATAAATACTACCTTTATAACCTTAATTTCTATCGCAATAAGCATTTTGGCTTTTTCGGTTAGATTGTTAATGAAATAATATATTAATAATTGACAATTTTTGCGAATTGTGACATAATATGTTATAGAAGAACTTGGAAATGGAGGGAATGTATGATAATTGAAAGAATCAAAAGAAAAATTGAACCTAATATGTGTATTACACCTCGAACAACGCCTGTAATTTATTTTGGAAATTATGAAAAAGCCAGGGCGTGTACAATATCATTAAATCCAAGTGATAGAGAATTTCTTGATGGAAATAACCAATTATTGCCAACTGATCGGGCAAGGCTTTGTTCAAGAGAGGAGCTTGGTAAACGTGACGATGAAGAATTGTCCGAATCGGATGCAATAAAAGTGAAGAAAGCTTGTGATGATTATTTTAATAAAAAACCATTCGTAAAATTCTTTCATCCATTCAATATTTTTTTAAACGAGTTTTGGAAATATTCATATTTCAATGATACTTGTGTTCATTTGGATATGGTACAATGGGCAACCACCCCAAGATGGAGTCGTATACGGGAAAATAATATAAAGAGGACCCATCTGGATAGAGATTTACCGGTATTAAGATATTTATTGGAAAAGAAATTTGAAGTTATATTCCTAAATGGAAGAACGGTTTTTGATACTCTTTCAGATCCAGAATATTTAAACATTAGATTGGAAATCAGACAGACTATGTATAGAGATGTTAGAGGAAACAATCATGAATTTATCGGATACCTTGGGAATTATAACGGAGCAGTAGTAAAAGGTTGGAATTTGTTTTACCCACGTGGCGTTGAAGATGATTATACAAGCAGGTCTAATTTTTGGGACGCGATAAAAAACATGAATTAAAAAACAGACGGCATTTGACTAATTTTTTGAAGTATGTAAAACCGTCGTCTATAACCAGAGCACTTATTTCAAATTGTATCAATAACTTCAAGAAATTCACATAAATAATTGACAATTTTTACGAATTGCAATATAATATGATAAAAGAACGTGAAAATAGATAATTTTGAGATTATTAACAAGGCATTTCTGGTAATTTTACCTTCATTAGCTGAGTTTGTAGGTAGTACCTTAAAGGAAAAGGATAACAAAAATTGGTGGAAAAATTATGTAATTAGTAAATTACCCGAAGCTTCTATTAGGAATTTACCTAAAGAGGGCTCATATGAAGAGTATATTAAAAGTTTAGATATTTTAGCTTGTTTAAATATAATCATTGCAAATTATTATGATACATTTAATAATAAATTCAAATATAGAAGATTTTTTACTTATGCACATGAAATTAGAGACGTGCGAAATGAGTATTATGCGCATATTGCAACAAGAACACTAGGAACGTTTAATAATGAAAATTTGAAACATGCTTTAGATACTATGGCACTATTTATGAACTCTATTGATCCAATAATATCTGAAGAATTATATTTATTAAAATCACAGATCGAAAGTACCGAAACTCTGAAAACTGCAAACCCTGGGATAAAACCAACTACTCTCCCTAACACGGAAGGCATAAAATTTGTAGATAAATGTGTTATTATAAAAACAAAAGAAGAAATTATTAAAGAAAGAGGTGGATTATATGCAGCTGTTCGATGTTTTTGGCATTCGAAAAAGGAAAAAGCTGAAAAAGCGGATTATGTTCTTGCAGTCGTTAGAGGTAAAGGTAAATATATAGTAGAGAATGTATTTAAACCTACAGCATGGTATGATGCCACGGATGAGAATATGAAAAAATACGGTGTTAAAGATTATTATAGAGAAAATGAACATAAAGGTAGAATTTTTTTTGTGGGTGAAGAAGCAGACGAAGAAATAAAAAATTGTTATAAAAAACCATTACCAGATAATTTCAAGTGTCAATGTTCTTTTCAATATACTTGGAATCAGAGTGATAAATAGAATCAATAACCCCCTTAACTTTCCTCAAAATTAGCCATTATAATAGTGTAGGAGAAAAAATGAAAGTCGTAATCATAACCGTACCTATGAAACCTCCCAAAGAGGTAGAAGCGGTACAATACCCTATGGATGGCAATAAAGCCATTGAATATAATAACCCCGTCCGTTGCCCTATAGATGGCGTGCTTGCCAAAACGCTAAAAAAAGACGAACAAGTAAAGGTTATATATATCCTTACAACAGGGGAAAACAGCGAATGTGAACAGAATAAGGCCACCTATATTGAGGAACTGGAAAATATCAACAAGCAAATAGGGGCTATTCTCTGTTACGATACAGTAGAAATTGACTTTGAGCCTACAAAAAAGACATACAACAAGCTTATCATAGATTTAGCCGACAAAATCCCTGACAATGCCGAAGTCTACGTCGATACCACTTTTGGCTTTAAAGCTATACCCCTCTCCCTGTTTTGCGCCCTTCGCTTTGTTGAAGAATTCCGTGATGCAACCGTCCAGTATATTATCTACGGAAAAGTCGAATTCAACAAGGAAACCAGAAAGCCTGAAAGACCTATGCTTTATGATATAACCTCGCTCTACTATCTTTTCAAACTGATGGGTTCAATGGGAGCATCCAACGCCGAAAACGCTATGGAAACGCTTAAAGATTTTTTTGCCATGTAAGGGGTTTTTGTGAAAGAACACAAAAGAACCGAAGAACAGCAAAAAGACTTAATTTTTGATATTTTCTCAAAGTGCCACAGCGAAACTGCATCCGGACGCTTGCAGGTGTATTACCCTACTTTATGCGAACAAATATACCTATGGTATAGAGACTACCTCCTCATTGATGTAAACAAGATGGGTTTAGAAATAGCAAATGTTATAAACCGTTTTATCAAAGATGAAAATATGTCAAAAATACCTAGTGATAAAGACGGCTTCTTTTATTACCTCAATACTTCAATTAACAGAGAAAAAGCAGATTCATATCGAGAATATGATGAAAATGAAGAAATAAGAATTCCAAGGGAGAAAAAACGAAGATTAAGGGAAGTAAAAGATTTTATCGTTATGAAGGAAAGCCAGGTTGGAAGAAAACTAACCTCAGATGAACAAATAAAGGGTATGTCCAAATGGTTTAATATAAGTGAAAGAAAAGCAAGGGAATATCTTAAATTAGCTAATAACAAAAATGTCAGTAGTCTTGATTTCTATGATAATAACGGTGAAGAAAAAAATATTTTAGATTCAAAAGATTTAAAACCGCCATATTTGCCTTCTTCCTATGAAGGGCCGGAAAGTGCTTTTTTCACAAATTTTAATGTGTCAATTATCAGAGAAGCTGTAAGATCTTTATTGGATAAAAAACAAGAAAGAAGCAGAGATTGTTATATGGCGCTTTTTACGCTGTATTGTATCAAGAATGATTTAAGGGAATTGTATCCTATTCTTGATCAGGAAATTATAGGTTCCTCCCATAAAAAGGGTAAGAAACCGAAACAACACGAAATTTATCGGAAATATCACCCTGGAATTGATAAAGAAAGCGCAGAATCTATGGCATCAACAAATCTTCAAAAATTTCTCAATGATATAAAAATCTATCTAAAAGAAAAAAATAAGTAATTTTTCCTTAAAAACCTTAAGTTTTCATAATTTTGGACATTATATATATTATGATGAACATACCAGAAAACAAAATTAATGCTTTCAACAAAGATCTGGCAATTATTCTGGCGCAACTTGCCTACCATATTTCTCCAGAGATAGTAAGGTTTATCGTGGAAAGGAACAAAAAGGATCAACTATTTTTTGAAGAGCTGTTCGGAAATAGCATAGATGTTGGAAATTACTTATTTGACGGCTCTGATTGCGTTTTCCCTGGTGTCAGACGTTGGGATACTCAGAAAGGAGAAAAACTCAAATATGATGAGAACTATAAAGCAATTATTGACGATAACAGTTTTCCAAGGCACATATGGAATTACTTATACTATGGAAAATCTTCAGGTTGGAAAAATTTCAAGGAGTTTGAGCTAGCGCATATTTTTGCCCATAAAGATGCTGAAACAAACGCGGAGAAAAGTTATTTCAAAAATTTTGATGATAAAAAATCCCCTTTCGCCCAATTTACATCCGCCGCAAACGTTGTCCTTTTACCAAAAGGAACGGTAAGACCTACTGACAATTCGACCGTTATAAAATTAATTTTCCATAAACGTCATATCGATTTATATGGCGAAGGTACATTAAACGGCCGCAGTGGGTTTAAGCATGATTCTGTTCCAGAGTGGTATTCTGAATTAAAATGGAACGCCCCCTTAAAACCTGATAATTGGGAACGTAATATCAACGCTTTGCTTGACTATAGAAAGCAAAGAATAGTAGATATACTGAAAAGTGCGGATATTGTACCCGATGGAATCATTTTGCCAGTATCAACATCGAAAGGAACTAGCGGGCTATCAGAAAAAAGCGGAAAGGACAATACAAAATATTTACTTAACGGGCAACCCATTGGCGACAATAATGGAAAGTGTGCGCTGGTAAGAGCCGTGGTCAGAATGTATGTCGAACAAAATCCAAATATCACGTTTAGAGAGTTAAGAGATATTTTCCCAGATAAATTAAACGGAACTAGATTTGGTGTTCTTAATACTTTTGACAATGCCGTTGGAACAAATGCCAATGAATCATCACCTCGTTATAGTATTAATAGACCAGTAGAAATGAATAACGGCCAGAAAATAGCAATTTGTACCCAGTGGGATCCCAGGAACATTGCCAAATTTATAGGCAGAGCAAAAGAATTGGGTTTTGATATAGCTGAACAGAAGGTAAGGTAAAATATGCAAATGCAAACTTCTAACGGTCAGCAAAATAATAATGATAGCTTATCAGCTTGGCTAGGCTTATTAATTGGAATCCCTTTAACGATTACAATTATCGATGGAAGTGACTCGTTACATTGGCATGACTTCTTTTGGCTCATTTGTATAGTTGCCGTAGGTGTTGCAATAATTTTGGCTGTTATTGGAACTTTTATTTTGAAAAGTTTGGGGGAAATGACAAATAAGACAGATGTACAGGTTAAGGAATCAAGCAGGAATGAGTTTCAAAATACAATAAGTGCTGATTCCAAATCAAGGATTGGTGCCAAAAAATGGGAAAGATCGACTGCAAATATAAACAAACTCCTTAAAGAACTAAATTCACTGATTGGTTTGAATCAGGTAAAGCATGAAATAACCACACTAATAAATACTGTTAAAATCAATAAATTGCGAGAGGAAAAAGAGTTAAAACAGTCTCCCCTGTCGCTACATTTGGTTTTTTCCGGCAACCCCGGAACAGGTAAAACAACAGTGGCGCGGATACTAGGTGAGATTTACTGTAGTCTTGGTATATTATCGAAAGGACATTTAATAGAAACGGACAGGTCCGGACTGGTTGCGGGCTATGTTGGACAAACTGCAATACAAACAAAAGAAATTATTGAAAAAGCAAAAGGTGGCATCCTTTTTATTGATGAAGCGTATTCACTCACGCCTCAAAACGCAGGTATCGGTATCGACTTTGGACAGGAGGCGATAGATACTCTTTTGAAAGCTATGGAGGATTATCGTGATGATTTAATCGTCATCGTTGCTGGTTACCCGGATTTGATGGCTAAATTTTTAAAATCAAACCCTGGCCTACAGTCCCGGTTTAATACGTTTATTAACTTTGAGGACTATAATCCAAATGAATTACTGGAAATATTTATGTCTTTTTGTAAACAGCATAATTATATTGTCGAAACCAGTACAATTGATACGTTAACCAGAATTTTTGAGGATATTTATTCTCAAGCAGGTGAATCCTACGCGAATGCTCGAACGGTTCGTAACTTTTTTGAAAAAAGCATAAAGCGCCAGGCAAATAGGCTGGCTAATAACGGTACGCTTTCAAAAAGAGATTTACAAACACTTGTTACAGAAGATTTTTTTGACTAAACTATGGCAGATTATGATTTTTAGGCATATTGGAGGGAAACATGCCAAAAAAACGCATTTTAGGGGCAATTGCCGGCGATATTATTGGATCATCATATGAATTCAACAATGTAAAATCATTGGATTTTGAATTATTTACCAACGATACGTTTTTTACAGACGACAGCGTTCTTACAATAGCGACAATGTTTGCAATTTTATATCAAAGTGATTATACCAAAGCATACCAAAGTTTTGCCAGGAGATACCCCCGCAGGGCATACGGCAGTAGTTTTAGGAAATGGATTTACGCCGAAAATCCTAAGCCGTACAACAGTTGGGGCAATGGTTCGGCAATGCGGGTTAGCCCAATCGGATGGTATTGCGACAATATTGATGATGTGCTGACCGAGGCCAAGAAAAGTGCGGAGGTTACCCATAACCATTCCGAAGGTATTAAGGGTGCGCAGGCATCTGCTGCAGCCGTTTTTCTGGCCCGTACCGGAAAAAGCAAAAAAGAAATTAAGCGATTTATAGTTGATAGCTTTGGCTACAATCTTAACAGGACAATTGATGAAATACGGCCTACATATCAATTTGATGAAAGCTGTCAAGGCACAGTACCCGAAGCGATTATAGCGTTTTTAGAAAGTACCGATTATGAAAACGCCGTCAGATTGGCGGTCTCGGTAGGTGGTGACAGCGATACCGTTGCGGCAATCACAGGCGGTATTGCGGAAGCGTTTTACAAAGAGATACCGGAAGATATTGCTGATTTTGTTCAGGTAATCCTGGGACCGGATTTAATGCTGGACGTGGTGATTCCGTTTTCGGAAAAGTATGGAAGGTAGGGGTAGGTATGGTGTTATAAAAAGAGTATACACGACCACGCTTTAAAAAATATTGACAAAAATTAATCTAGTAGAATATAATAGGAAAAGAATCAATGAACTATAGAAAAGATTATAGAAGGCTAAAAGAATTATACCAAATACCTGCAGATGAACTAATTAAGGATATTGTTAATTTTAGACTGGATCGTGCAAAAAACGAATTAAATCATGATTATTTTATATGGGAGGAAGTATCCTCTGAACACTATTATAAAGCCAAAGGTGTTAATCAATTTGACAAATTCACAAATTCAAAATATTATTATCCATTGTATAACATATAATAATAGTAGAGAATGCAAATTAAAGATGGTAATATTTTGGCAATACCTAAATCTAGGCCGATACCACTTTTGGCCTAGCCCGAAACATGTTCTTTGATTTATGCCTTTCGCTTTGTTGAAGAATTCTACGATGTGGCTATCCATTATATCATTTACAGAAAAATCGAATTAACAAAGAAATCTATGCTTTATATTATAACCCTTTTCCTATCTTTTCAGACTGATGGGTTCAATGGGAGTCGAAAACATTATGAAAATGTTCAAACAATACGATAGATACAACCCAAACGCTCAAAATCCAGCCAAAACGGCATGACATCAAAAAACCTTAGTAAATTTCACAATAATATCGAAACTACCTGAAATAAATAAATTTTCTCAAAAACCTTAAGTTTTCTCAGTTTTAGGCATTATTCATATTACCAAGTTAAAAACGGAGTAAAGGAGGCTTGTATGGCGGGCTTAATTTCGCAATTGTTAAGTGCCATTATTTCGGCATTTTCTAAAAATATATCAGAAAATTATGATAAATAATAAAATGGTAATTTCTCCAATAAATGGGAGTAAACAAAAATTACCCATAATATTAAGGAGGGATTGATAATGAAAAGGAATATATTAAGTTGTATTATCTTAGTCTTTACAATTAATTATTTACCTGCATTTGGTTTATTTATGGAGGGAGGTGTGGGAATAGATACTGACCAAAATGTTGGACTTGGTTATGTTGTTGATTCAAAAGGGGTATACACAGGTGTGGGTGTCGGTATGATTTTTGGCAAATATGGCTCTTCCAATTTTTTGGTAACTTTAGGGATAAATATTGATTTTTTGATAAAACCTGAAATTGGATTTGTACGAGGAGAAGAACGTTATGAAGTACAGAATTTAGCTGATTCAGCTAGCCTAAGAATAATGCCGTTTATAGGAATATCAAGAAATGTAGTATCAGATTGGTTATATATGGGGTTTGGACTGGGATATTCAAATACTGATTTATATTTTGGAATGCGTCCATTAATTTATGACAAAGAGTATACAAGTTATCGTTTGTCAAGCAATGCTATAACTCCTGCCTTTTTTTTGAGAGCTTATACTGTAGCCGGATTATATTTTTCAATGAGTTATGAGGCAGATTTGGTTGATAATGGTGAAATAAAAAGACTTGCTGGGGATCCGCTAATGAGCTTCAATAATATCGACGGTTCAAAAGATATAAAAGGCGTTCATCATAGAGCAAGATTGGTAATTGGCTATATTCTAGGGTTTTAGAATGTGATTTACAATCCATTATGAAATACTTATTTCCAATAATGTTAATATCAATGCTGGGTTTTTCCCCCTTAATAGGTTGTGTATCAAATAAGTATTTGTTGGAAAGTGCTATTTATAATGCTACTCAGGAAATTCAAATTAAGACAAATGTCAATGAAACCATCGCAGTGATAAATACGACTTCATCAACTGAAAATTTAAACATGCAAATAGTAACATGGTTTGAAAATTACTTGCTTAACACAGACAAATATAAAATCGTTTCTCGGCAAAGAGTAGATGCAATATTAAAAGAATTAAATTTCGGACTTACTGGGTACATCAGTGACGATTCAGCCAAATCTTTAGGTAAATTATTAGGTGCAACCAATATTTTAGTATTTGATATAAAAAATATTAATAATAAATCATATTTAAATATACAAGTAATAGAAACAGAGACAGCGACATTGGTATATTCAAAGAGCTTTAGCGTAAAAATAGAGGAAACAAATAATAATGCAGTAAAAACTAATGCGTTACGATTTTAATATAGTAGTGTTATTGTCTGAGTTGTTTATATTTTATTGTTAAATTTGAAATAATGCGTTTAACAGGCCTGTAACAGCTTAGCGGTTTGTGCCATTCGCTTTATCGAAAAATTCTACGATGTGGTTGTCCATTATACTGTTTACAAAAAAGTCAAATTTAACAAAGGAACCTATCCAAAAAACCTTAAGTTTTCTTAAATTCAGGCATTATTTATAATACCAAATTGAAAACGGAATAAAGGAGGCTTGTATGACGGACTTAATTTCTATAATTGTTATATGTTTGTTAATCGGGTATTTTGGCGATGCTAAGGCACAAAATAAGCAAAATGTAACCAATGTTACCCAGGCTTCCGCAAGGGCATCCTCCAACCATGCGATCAAAAACAATTCTGATCATTCAAGCATTGACAGAACGCTTCGTTTGGTTGCGGAAAATTTCATGAGAATTGATGTAAACGGAGATGGGAAACATAATTGTGTAGATGCCGCAGTATTATTTTACCAGTACTATCCTAATAAAAATAACGTTCGCATTGCGTTAAATAGAAACCTTAAAACAGGAATGAATCACTTGTTTAACTACGTCTTTACTGATGGAGTATGGGAAGCGATAGAACCTCAAGCTTATAGTAGCAATCACTCAAATTATTTAATGCGAGCTGTATGGGGTAGCCAATATGATAATTCATACAATCGTGATGTAACTTCTGATTATATAGTGTATGTCACAAAATAAACAAAGGAGTTATAAAACGAGGCAATTTCATGAAAATAGCACCATAACCATCGGCCCCTAAAAAATCAAAACAAAGGTCCCTATAGCAATAAGTGAGCCGCCTATTATCGCCTTGACCGTAATGGTCTCCCTTAAAACAATAAAAGCAAGTATCATTCCGAAGACCACGCTTGACTTGTCAATGGGGATTACCCGCGAGGCCGAGCCCATTTGAAGCGCCCGGTAATAGCAGAGCCAGGAAAGCCCCGTGGCAATTCCCGAAAGAACAAGGAAGACAAGGCTTCGACGGCTGATTTCCGTAATAGCGCCATGCGCCCTGGTCGCAAACACAATTGCCCAGGCCAAAACCAGCACTACCACGGTACGGATAGCTGTAGCCAGGTTGGAATTAACGTTTTCTATGCCAATTTTACCCAAAATTGAAGTCATCGCCGCAAAGAGTGCGGAAAAAAGCGCGTAAACAGCCCACATAATTTGCTCCTTTGATATTCTTGCATTATACTAAAGTTACAATGAAGAATTATTCTATTATACCACAGCCTGGTTCCGTACAATACCTGGCCGGAACCTTCGACTGCCCCGGACTTCCCCGGCTGGAAAAGGGAGAGGCCTTTCAGAGCGAAGCGCTGATATTCATTGAACAGCTCCGCCAGATCTGGGGCGATGGGGCTTTTGTAAGCCATGGTTTTATCCGCCTTGAACAGATAAACAACCCGTCAGCGGAAAATTCTATCCATGACAAAGAATCTTTTAGCATAGAAATTATCACTAAAGGGATCACCCTTAGCGCCTGGGCGGAGGCAGGCGCGTACCGGGGCCTTCAGGTTCTGCGCCAGCTTTTTTTATCAGGATTCAGCGAAGGCCGCCTTTCCTTACCCTGCGGTAAAATCGAAGATCGGCCGCGTTTTTCCTGGCGCGGCTTTATGCTGGACTGTTCCCGTTATTTTTATTCGGCCGAATTTATCAAGAAACTTTTGGATGCGCTTTCACTTCAGCATATCAACATTTTCCACTGGCATCTTAGCGATGATCAGGGCTGGAGACTTCCGGTCGCTTCTTATCCGCTGCTCACCGAAATCGGCTCCAGGCGGCGGGAACACCGTTTGAGCGGCAGGTTTTCTGGCGGCTTTTATACCGAAACGGAAATACGCGATATTGTTTCTTTCGCCGCCGAGCGGCACATCGAGGTAGTGCCGGAGATTGATCTTCCGGGCCACGCCAGCGCGATTCTGGCGGCCTATCCTGGCCTGGGTTGTACAGGCGGCCCATACATGGTAGAAGACCGTTTCGGCATTTTCGAGGATGTGCTTTGCGCCGGTAACGATAACATTTTCCCCCTGGCGGAAGCTGTCTTTGACACTCTTGCCGAACTCTTTCCTTCCAGGTATGTACACATAGGCGGAGACGAGGTTCTTTTCAACCGCTGGGCGGAATGTCCGAAATGCCAAAAACGGCTTAACGAGCTTGGCCTTAGCGAAACTCCGCAATTGCAAAGCTGGATCACTTTGCGCCTTGTCCAGATGCTCCGCAAGCGGGGCAAGATTGCCATCGGCTGGGACGAGGTTTTGGAAAATACCGAAAAATTCCCGTTACCCGACGATATGGTTGTTCAGTCATGGCGCGGCAAAGAAGGCGGAAACAAAGCCACAGCTTCCGGACACCGCGTCATTATGTCGCCGAAGACTGACGGCTGTTATCTGGATTTTAGGGCCATAGATCGGCCGGAAGAAATAGGCCGGCTCGGTATCGGTACCATAACCCAGGGCTTCAGCCTTGATCCGGTAACGGAAGAAATGGACGATGCCGCGGCTTCGCTGGTTTTGGGCGGGCAGGGGAATCTCTGGTCGGAAATTATCTATGCGGGAAAAATCGCCGAGTATATGATCTTCCCGCGAATATGCGCTATTGCCGAGGCCCTCTGGTCGCAAAGGAAAACAAAGACTGCGCCTGACCTGGCGGAATTCGCCCAGCGGCTTGCCGTTCATCAAAGCCGGCTTGATAAACTGGGACTGCTTCAATACCGCGGGCCGCTTGGATAAAGTAATAGAGACAAAAAAAGTGTGAGTTGTGATATGATACGATTATTCCATCGACCGGGTTGTTGAACAAGTTAAATATAAAGAGGACAATATGCGAAAAATAAAACTGGGCCGTACCAATCTTGAAGTAAACAAGGACGCCTTCGGCGCTCTGCCGATACAGCGGGCTTCCATGGACGAAGCCGTAAAAATTCTGCAGAAAGCCCTGGACGGCGGCATTGATTTTTTAGACAGCGCCCGGGGTTATTCGAACAGTGAAGAAAAGATAGGCGCGGCTCTTTCTTCAAGGCGCGGGCAATTCTTTATAGCTACAAAGACCCATTCAAAAAACGGCGTCGAGCTGAAAAAAGATTTGGAAACCAGTCTTGGCAAACTCAAGACAGATCATATTGATGTTTACCAGTTCCATAACCCCGGATTTGTTCCGCAGCCCGGCGATGAAACCGGCCTTTACGACGCGGCCCTTGAAGCAAAAGCCCAGGGCAAGATCCGCTTTATCGGAATCAGCAACCACAGGTTAAAGGTGGCCAGGGAAGCGGTTGAGAGCGGGCTATACGATACACTCCAGTTCCCGTTCAGCTATCTTTCAACAGAGGAAGAGATCGGTCTTACAAAACTCTGCGCAGAAAAAGATGTCGGCTTCATAGCCATGAAGGCCTTGAGCGGAGGGCTGATCACCGATATTTTTGCAGCCCAGGCATGGATGGCACAATTTGCCAATGTGGTACCCATTTGGGGAATCCAGCGGGAAAGCGAGCTGGATGAGCTTTTTCAGGCTATGAAACAAACCGGCGGCATTACTCCCGAACAACAGGCCAAAATCGGAAAAGACCGTTCGGAGCTGGGCGGGGAATTTTGCCGGGGCTGCGGCTACTGCCTGCCCTGCCCCGCCGAAATCCCCATTAACATTGCCGCCAGAATTTCCCTGCTTATGACGCGTGCACCGGTTGCCAATTTCCTGACAGAAGATTTTCAGAAGATCATGAGCAGGATTGAAAATTGTCAGCGCTGCGACCATTGTACTTCCGGCTGCCCATATAACCTGGACACCCCGGCGCTGCTGGGAAAAAACCTCCATTGGTACAGGGATTTCATTGCCCAAAAAAGATAAAATAGAGTATGAGGAGAAAAAAAGATGAAGGTAGTATTAGTCAACGGAAGCCCAAACGCCAATGGATGCACATTTACAGGGCTTAGCATTATTAAAGAACAGTTGGCAAAGCATGGCGTCGATTCAGAGATATTTCAGGTAGGAAAAAAACCAATTATAGGTTGTACTGCCTGCAGGACTTGTAAACAGCCGGGGAAGGCCGGGAAATGTGTTTATAATGATGATATGGTAAATACGGTAGGTCAGGCCTTCAGAGAAGCAGACGGCATTATACTCGGTTCTCCTGTGCATTTTGCTTCCGCTTGCGGGGCGGCGACCTCATTCTTTGATCGTTTGTTTTTCAGCCTTGAGCCTGAAACAAAAAGATTGAAATTCGGCGCGTGTATTGTTAGTTGCAGGAGAGCGGGCTCAACCGCCACGTTCGACCAATTAATAAAATATTTTACCCATGGGCAAATGCCCGTCGTATCGTCTTGTTATTGGAATGGCATACACGGGTATACACCCGAAGACGTATACGCCGATAAAGAAGGCGTCCGTACATTAACAATATTGGCAAACAATATGGCATATCTCATCAAATGCAAATGGCAGAGTAATATTGAACTGCCGGAAGAACCGCCAATGGTTATGACAAATTTTATCCGCTGATCATCTTGAAGTGATAAAATGGCAGACAATTTTACCCCTCTAACCGCTGATAGTTATATCCTGGATATTGTAAACCATCCTGCTTTCAGGGGCTTTGGTGAACGCCTGCTGTCCCGTGATGATAATTCTTCCTATTACGATACCCGAATTTCCAATGCCGCTTCGCTTATGCCCTATCATCAAAACGTGAACCCTGACGTTATAGTGAACGCGCTCAATTACATGATTAACGAAGCGCAATGCGGAAAAACTATTTTTTACGATTTCTATACGGAACAGCAAAAGAGAGCGGACGCGGCCAAAGAAAACACCGGCCTTTTCTTTTTCAGGGGAAAGCCGGGCGCGCCTTTTGCCATTGTGTGTCCAGGCGGCGGTTTTGCTTATGTCGGATCGCTTCACGGAGGTTTCCCCCTTGCGTTGGAGATAAGTAAAAAAGGGTATAACGCTTTTGTTATCAGATACCGGATAGGCGGGGAACGCTTTGCCTGTGAGGATTTGGCGGCGGCGATTGCCTACATCTTCACAAATTTCCGGACACTTGAAGTCAATACAGGAAACTACTCCCTTTGGGGCGGTTCGGCTGGGGGGCGAATGGCCGCGCGGCTTTCATCTTATGGAACTGCGTTTTATGGTGAAAGGGACTATCCCAAACCGGCAACGGCGGTCATATTCTATACCGGACATTCAGACTTTACCGTAAATAATCCGCCGACTTTCAGCGTTTTAGGCGAGAGAGACAATATCGCGAATCCGGCAGTTATGGAACAGCGCTTTAATGACATGAAAGCCGCAGGCATTGATGTTGAATTTCACCTGTACCCGAATGTCGGACACGGTTTTGGTCTTGGCGTCGGTACTACTGCGGAAGGCTGGCTTAATAACGTCGTACGTTTTTGGGAAAAGCACATGGATAGCAAATTATTATGATCGAAATACTTAAAAGAGAACTGATTTATTTCTGGTATTATTCCTCAATCCAGTTTAACCAAATCGTTAATTACTGGGTATTTGGAATGGCGTTGGGTTCGTTTATTTCCGTGTTTGGCAAAGAAAAAATACACGCTCTTTTTGTCAAAATGCGGAACACGGAAATGGGAATCTTCGGCATTATTCCCGCTTCCCTTTTAGGTATCGCCTCGCCACTTTGCATGTACGGAACAATCCCGATAGCCGCTTCCTTTGCCGAAAAAGGCATGGCGGAAGAATGGATCGCCGCGTTTGTAATGTGTTCTATTCTTCTAAACCCGCAGTTGCTTTTTTACAGCGCCGCTTTGGGGCTGCCAATGCTTATAATCCGTTTTGTCTGCTGCTTCCTTTGCGGTATTCTTGCCGGAATTTGCGTCAGGCTTTTTTTTACAAAAAATCCGTTTTTCAGGTTTACCAAATTTGAAAAAATGGCTAACAGGGACACCGATCCCAACCCTTTTTTACGTTTTCTTAAAAACTTTGGCAGAAACATAAAGGCAACAGGACCGTATTTTATTGTCGGCATAATGCTTTCTTCGCTTTTTCAGCGATATGTACCGCAGGAAGTTTTTAGCAGCTTATTCGGAAAAAACAAGGGCTTTGGCGTCTTAATGGCTGCCGCTGTCGGTGTTCCTCTGTATGTATGCGGCGGCGGAACAATCCCGCTGCTTCAAGTATGGCTGCTTAATGGTATGTCAATGGGTTCCGCCTCGGCGTTCATGATCACAGGCCAAGCCATGAAAATAACCAATCTCGGAGCCGTAAAGATTGTTTTGGGGATAAAGCATTTTTTGTTTTACATACTGTATAACATATTGTTTGCCCTGTTAAGCGGACTTGCTATAGATTACTTTTCTTATTTGCCAATTTTTAGCGGCAAAATAAAATAGTAATGTATCTAGTCATTTCTGATTTAGCCGGATAAGATTAACCAAAAAGACTGAGGAGAAAAGAATTTATGATTTACAAGCAATTTAAGGACAAAAAACTGTCGTACCTTGGGATGGGTAATATGCGCCTTCCTAAAATAGAAGGACAGGGAGAAAAGATTGATGAGGCAAAAGCAAGGGAAATTATCGAATACGCTTACCAAAACGGCGTGAATTATTTTGACACCGCGTACCGTTATCATGGCGGCGAGTCGGAAACATTTGTTGGTGAGGTTTTAGAACAATTTCCACGGGATACATTTTATTTCGCCACGAAAATGCCCGGTCACATGATGCAGTATAAAGACGGCGTGTACCGGTTCATCGGCCTTCTTGCCAATAAGGAACCTCGTTCTCCTCAGGAACTTTTTGAAGAACAGCTTGAGAGATGCCGTGTTGATTATTTTGATTTCTACCTTTTGCATAACTTAAGTGAAACAGCCTGGGATTTCTATACTAACGAAGAAATTGGTGTGGTGGATTATTTGTTTAAACAGAAACAAGCCGGGCGCATCCGTCATCTTGGCATATCAGCCCACGGCAGAGCCGATACAATTGACAAATTTCTATCCAGGTATGATTGCTTTGAGTTTGTTCAGATTCAACTTAATTACCTGGATTGGACTTTACAAAACGCAGGCAAAAAATATGAGGTTATTACAAAACACGGCCTGCCGGTTATTACGATGGAGTCATGCCGCGGAGGGCGGCTCGTATCCCTTAGCCCTGAGGCGAATGCATTGCTTAAGGCCGTGCGGCCAAACGATTCTATAGTTTCCTGGGCGTTTCGCTTTCTTCAATCACTTCCAAATGTTTCAGTTATCTTAAGCGGCATGACTACTCTGGAACAGTTAAAAGAAAATATTGAGCTATTCTCAAGAGAAGACCCGACAACAGATCAGGAAAAGGAGTTACTCCAAAAGGCTGTCAAGACAATGGCAGATATAGTTCCGTGTACCGCCTGCGCTTATTGTACCGAAGCATGTCCACAGAAACTGGACATACCCAAACTTATCTCGTTGTATAATGAAATGCATTTTAACACCGAGACGTTTATTGTGAAAAACTTTACTCTCAAGGCTATGACAGAAAAGGAACTGCCTTCCGCCTGTATTGCGTGTGGGGCTTGCAGTAAGCTCTGTCCGCAAGGTATAGATATTCCTTCTGTCCTGAAACAGTTTTCAGATACACTGAGGAAATAATTATCTTAGCTTACGACAAATGCCTTTGCGGTTTCCGCCGCGCTTGCCGCATCCGGACTATAGGCATCCGCATGGATCGATTCGCAAAAGCTTTGGGTAACCGGCGCGCCGCCAACCATTACCTTTACCTTGTCACGCAAACCGGAAGTTTTTAGCGCTTCGATTACCACGCCCTGCTGACTCATTGTTGTTGTCAACAGAGCAGACAAGCACAAAACCTGGGGCTGGTGTTGTTTAACGGCTTCTATAATTTTGTTTTCGTCCACATCAACGCCAAGATCTATGACCTCAAAACCGGCACCTTCAAGCATCATGCGCACCAGGTTTTTACCAATGTCATGCAGATCGCCTTTTACGGTGCAGATAATTACTTTGCCGATTGGTTTGATGCCGGCTTCAATAAGCCTTGGTTTTAACGCCTCAGTACCTTTGTTTAATGCCCTGGCCGCTATCAGCACCTCCGGCACAAACACCTCGTTGTTCTTAAACCTTACGCCGAGTAAACTCATGCCGTGCAGAAGTCCATTATCAAGGATATCTTTTGCGGAAACACCCTCATTTAAGGCCTGTTCTATAAACGCAACAACGTCTTTTGCTTTTCCTTTTTGCAAAGCTTCCGAAATATTGTCAATTATTGACATCTTTGTCCTCCTATAATTTCAAATCGTACTTTTTAGGATCCAGTTTTTCGCAATCGCCGATAACACCTACTGTAAATGTTTCAACATCGTCAGGTAATTTAACAACGATGTCAGACAGATCGTCAAGCCACGTCAGTTCTTTATCGTTTAATTCCAGTTCCTTATTATCGTACCCTTTTCTAATATACGCCAACGCAAGGCCGGCGGCTTTCTTTGACCTTGGATAATAACCGTCAACCTTGACAAGTTCTTTGGAAATCTCAAGCACTACATCAGGGCGCAGTACATACGCCTGCGGATCAAGCCTGCTGTCACTGTCGGCGTGTAAATCGCGAAGCAAAAGTGCCTGCTGTTTTCCCCTGGCTGTCGCTTCGTTCATCAACCTGCAATCGTAGCCCAACTGCTCAAAAGAAACTGTCGGGGCCATGCCTCCCAGGAGTTTGATGTTTTGTATCGATTCGTTGCTCCACAAATCCGCGACACAGGCGGCTATGTTTCCAACCGGAGAAAGATGGGCGCAAGCCGCTGTTCTGCCTTCCATTGAAATTGGGGTACCTGTTATGGCCTTTATATAAACGCCCTCGTAACCGCAGTCCTTGTGGGGGCCCTTTGCGCCGCACTCAAGCGCGACAAGGCTTCTTACTGCCGTCACAACCCTGACTGTCGCCGCAAAAACTTTGGGAATGTAATTTCTGTCCGCAAGAACCATCGCCGTATTGCCAAATCCGCAGGCCGTATCGCCTGAAGCGATTGTTTTTGTTTCATCGGCGATGCGTACTATTTCTGTCCAGAGCCTGTTCATATCGGTACAGCCGAGCACCGACAGCGCGAAAATGGATTTTTCTATATCACAGTACATAATGGCATCGTCATGCACTTCTTTCCCGCCGATTGATTCTATCGCAAGGAAGTCCGCACCCGCTTTTGCGCAGCCTTCAAAAGTACGCAGCATGGCTTCCCAATGCCTGCCGTGCCACATATGTTCCAGATCGCTGCCTTCGCGGATGTCATTGGGCGTTATCCTCACTGCTCCTCTTATTCCGTGCTTTGCTTCATGCTCCTTGATTATATCCACGACAACTTTGCATACGTCGATGCCCCATTCAGGATTGAAAGTCATCGGCGGCAGTGTCTCTATTTCCGCTACAAAACCTGGAATGTGCAGTTCCCTTGCCCTGTCGCATATCCCGGTGATTATCTCGCGGTAATTTGCAATAACTTCGCCCATGGTATTTTTTTCTATGGACATCGTAGGCAGCGTAAAGTTTATCTCCGGATATACAACGCCTCCCCCGACAGCCATGCCGTTTTTCAACATGACAGGATACAGGGCCTTTCCGTAAATGAAATCATCAAGATTCTGATAAGCCGTTTTTGTAAAGCTTAGTTTTGGCATAAGCATATCTCCCCTGAGTTATTTTCTCTTAAAAGACATTTTTTTTCAACAAGTTTAGGAGAAAAGGCCTTTCACGCTTTCAGCAACCGCTTGAGCCAACAGGAGTTGCGCTTCCGACTCAAGGTGGATTCCGTCCAGGCGGCTGGACTTAATGTATTTGCCCGCGTCAAGAAAAACCGCGCCGCATTCGGCGGCCAGCGCTTTGTAGAAATACGGCAGCTTTTTGGAAAGCTCCTCGCAGTCTCCAAAGATGTGCTTTAAAGCCGGTGACTCCACCACCGGCGGCGGGCAGATCATCAGCACTTTTGGAGCCGCTTTGTCCGGGCCAAAATCCGTCTTTAAAATGGCAATAGCCACATTTTTCACCCCTTGCGCGATATCATAGGGAGACGGGTTAAACCTCGGTTTAAGATCATTGGTTCCCAGCATAACCGCAACCAGGTCTATGGGCTTGTGGCTTTCCAATATCGGCAGCAACTGGCGCAATCCATTTTTATCGCCCTCTATCGGGTCTTCCCGGCAGCTCGTCCTTCCACCCAAACCTTCTTCCACCACCCACCATTCAGGCTCGTCAGAGGGAGCGTCTTTGTTAAGGATGTTTTTAAGCGCCATCGGCCAGCGCGTCTTTTGATCATGGCGGCATTGGTTTTTTGGGTCATAGCCCCAAGTATTTGAATCGCCGTAACAAAGAATGGTTTTCATTTTGGTCTCCTATTACATTATTATACAGACAATTCATTCAGTAAAGAGAAGTAATATATATTTTGTTGTAAATCCCTCTTTTATCTTCTTCATAATCTTGTGGGTATTTCGTATAACGTTCTGGCTGTTTGTGTAGTGTGCCCGTACTTTATTTTGTAATATATTCATTAATTGTATCCTTTGATTTATATATCTCCTTTATTTGATCTACTAAATTATTGTAAAATAATTGTGCACATTCTTTTTGATTTTTAGCCATTTCAATTGCTTCTTTTGTATAAAAATTATCATAGAGATTTTTTAATTTAAAATTATATTCTTTTAAAAATGTTTCTTTATCATTTTTATTTTCGCCTAGACATATTTTGTCATCCTTTATTTCATATAAATTATTACCTACAATGCCTTCATACATTAAAGTCCTAGAAATACCTAAACAACCTACTGCATCCAATTTGTCAGAATCAAATAGTATTTTTGCCTCTAATGTCTCCGGAATATTATTCCCCCTAAATCTATGGGTTGAAATGCAATTTTTTACATGATCTGAATCCTTTTCAGACCAGCCATTTTTTATTAAAAAATCTTTAGCCATTGTTCCACCTATTTCGGCGTGGCATATATTTTGATTTTTGTATTGTTTCTCCCTTCCAATATCATGCAATAAACATGAGGTAATCAATACGTCAAAATTTATATTTTCAGTTATTTTTGAAGCAATACTTAATGATAAATATAATACCCTAAAAATATGTTCCGGATCATGTGCAGCGTCCTTCATACATTCGTGCATATAATTTTCTATTGTATCGTACATAGATTTATTCATATTTTACTTTTATAATCATTTTTTGTATTAAAGTCAATATCCCATTTTATTTCCAAACCAATTTAGGGCACATTATGTCGGTTCCGATAAGTAAAGAATTGCTGCGGATTTAATACATCGCCTTTTAGCACATTAAAAATCATTTCAATGGGAACTGTCTGCAATGATATTAAACCCGCAGATGGAATAAATACTTGTCTTGAAGAACGGTCTCTCACCGTCCAATAAGGTCTATTTATTTAACTGTAAAATTCGTACTCAATGTATTGCTCCTGTTTTTTTTGGAATCAACAACATACACTTCTAAGGTATAATTTCCTACGGGTTCATTGAAATAACATATACCTTGTTTAAAAGAAGCATTATTAATTGAAATATCCCAAGTATGATTAAGTACCACTACTCCAGCATCATTTTTGCAGAGAGCAACAAATTGTCTTACATTCTTGTCCTGATCTCTCCCTGATATGTAGAAGTTAATTCCTTCTGCCGTTGTAAATTCGGTACGTGGTCCTACATCGGGATGTAACCCCACGTACAGATTTATAAGCTCGGGAGCTAATCAAGGATCGCGAAGTGTGGCGCAACCAACCAACACAAAACTAAAAAACAACAGAACTCTAAGAATCAAAATAAAAGTCTTTTTCATTTTACTTGCCCATCCTTTACAAAAATTTTTATAGAATATACATTCTATATTAGACTTGTTCGACAACCCATTATTTACACCTGTTTTCAAAATTAATAATACCACAGATTAAAGAAAACCTAAGCAAATGCCTTTCGCAGTGATTCCTGTATGGATATGCCATTATTTTAAATGTTTTTATTTTGGCATTAATATGTTCAACGGCAACTCTTTTCCGTGAAAGGCGTTTGTTATATGCTTTTTCCTTTTCGTTTAGAGGATTATTTTTGCTTGCCTTTATTGGTATTATGCTGTTTGCATGGTAGTCATAAATGCCTAAATACCCAAGGTCGCCATATATTAGTATGCCTTCGTCCACATCGGCTCCAATAGTTCTTTTAAACA
>Ga0268262_10001217_pt1 | contig 32472 bp, 8 predicted proteins | sample TergutNc150P3_FD_190354 | JGI IMG/M metagenome (GOLD analysis project Ga0268262, IMG submission 190354) | Nasutitermes corniger P3 segment gut microbial community from laboratory colony in Florida, USA - Nc150 P3 (SPAdes) (version 2) | ecosystem: Host-associated > Arthropoda: Insects > Digestive... | reverse complement strand
AGGGGCTGCCGGATGGCAGCCTCTTTTTTTTAATTGCATGAAATGAAAATTACTCTTATAATATGTGTATGGAAAGTTATTATTATGATACAAAAGGGACTGCTTAAATGATAGATTTAATAGAAAAAGTTTCAGAAAATATAAATACTGAAGTAACTCCAATTTCCGACATAACAAAAAGGTTAAAACAATATAAAAATTATTCAAATCTTCCATTTATTGAAAAACTTCCCCTTTTTTTAGAACTAATGCTCGATAATGAATTTAAATCAAACATTCAAAGAATATATCTTTTTGGTTCTTACGCATATGGAGAACCGAATGAAGATAGCGATATAGATTTTTGTGTAATTATAGATGATTCAATATCTACACGTCGGAATGAAGTATATTTTAAAATCGAAAAAAAATTATTAAGTAAACACATGGTTCCAAATGATTTATTAATTTATAATGCTGATATATTTAATAAGTTTAAATATTCAAAAGGTATTGAAAATATTGTTGTTAAATACGGAGTATTAATTTATGAGCGGAAATAAAGAACAACAGTATGATAATACGGAGAGTCCTTATGAATTATTTAAAGCGGCACAGCGTGATATACTTACCATAAAGAGTATAATAAAAGATGAAGATGTTCAATTTGAAGATAATGTTGAAACAATATGCCGTTGTGCGACAGAATCAGTAGAAAAAATGTTAAAAGGCTGGATAATAAATACAAATGATAAAATAAAAGTTTTTGGAATACATGATTTAAATAAATTAATAGATATTGCCACTGGTATGGATAATTCTTTTGAAAAATTAGAAGATAGGATAATTAATTTAAATAATTATTCTCCCGTATTAAGATATAATTCCAGATTTAAAATTGAAAAACATGAAGTAAAAGAATGTTTAAAAAATCTTAAATATATTTATGATTTTTCTTTGATAAAGGAATTAAGAAATAAAATTGATACAGAAGAAAAATTTAATGTGCTTCCTGATGATATAAATACATTATTTGGTGAATTTAGGCAAAATATTAATTAAAATTTAGACAAACATTCATAATATTCACACAAAGAGCACAAAGGAACAAAGAACACAAATAGAGAAGAGTAGGGATTAGCTTGTCGTGAGTCCACGCTCCGCTTAGCTTCTACAAAAATTACCTCTTCTCCTTCGTGATCTTATAACCTTTGTGTTCTTTGTGTGAAAATCTTTGGGGTATTATTCAAAAAAAAGGGCAGACGCTTTCACGTCTGCCAGCAGTTAATTAATTGTTCGCGCTACTTTCTCAGTATTTCAGGTACCGCTATTATGTTGCCTTTAATGATAGCCCCCTCGTACCATTGGTCGGTCATGTAACCGACTATAATGGATTGGTGAAGGTTTGTATTATAAGTCAAAGTGCTTTGGTTTTCGGGTGGGTTTCCGGGTGGCGTCCAAGTTGTTGCCGTAGGTACGCCGTTACATATAAATTCATCGGTTCTTGGGACTACAGTACTGGAAACCGGAACCGTCATTACTTCCCATTTACCGGTAAATATGTCATTTTCGTCAGTACCGGCGGACGGCTTGGAGTTGTTGAAATCTGAATTTATCCGCCATGCCACACGAATGGAGTTTTTGGTTTCCGCGAAGGATGCGTGGGCGTAAGTGATATAAGGCACATAATTACCATCAGACGGCCTTACGTTAATCATAATTTTTGTTCCGGCGGAAAGGAATGTGTCTACCTTTACCGGCGTTATACCGGTTGTGTTTGGTCTTTTGGCGGCATCGGTTCCGGACGGTGGGATAAGGGCGTAATAAAGCCCGCCGTTATTCACATCATAATACGCAAGGTGGACATTGTCATTTCCGTCTACAGCCATGTCAACGTGAGCGCCTTTGCCGGTGTCAATTACTACGGCGTTACCCTGCCATGTATTTGTATATGTCATGGTATTGGCATAAGTAGCTTGTACACCTGAATTATTTAAATACATAAATAGTAAATTTAGAATAGGACTGTTGTTGTCAGCGGCTGTTCCTCCATAGAATTGATTAGCAGTAGTAGAATTATTAGCGGACGCAAATTTCCAATTATTATTTCCATTTGTACCCCTGGCATATTGTACGGCGGATACTGTACCATCGTTATATACAATATAAACTTGTCGGTTATTTGTAAGACCGTGTCCTGTAGGGAATGTCCACTCCCATGTGTTGTTTGCGAGGGTGTTGGTGCGAGTAGTAGTAGTAGGCACAGTAATATGTTTTGTAAAATAAATGTTATTTGTACCACTAACTTGGACGCCCGTACCATTTATTGTAGTGCTTAGACTGAATGTATTATTGTCAAAAACATGGGCATAGTATTTTGTTGTAGGATTATTAGTATTTCCGGCAAGAACAATGTCGCCATTATAAAGTCCATGATTGTTAAGTGTATAAACATAATGAGTACTATTATTAGTTTCAGTTGTTACGCGTGAAATAGCCGAATTGTAATAAGTACTTGATGGCGTACCGCTCCCATAGGAGAATACTAAATTTTCATTAACACCGTCATACCAGGCTATAAGCGGTAAGCCGTTGCTAAGGAAGCCAACCGCCGTGTACATACCACTTTTAAATGTTGTGGTATTGTTTGCTACTATTATCGGTGTTCCTGGAATATTAGAGACGGCAGTAGCTCCAACATTACCGTATATAATGTTGATATTCTTATCAGCGCTGGAGTCATCATAATAGCTCATTAAAATTCTGTCGCCATTATTGTCTGATCTGGCACTCGTACCGTTAGTGGAATGAACTGCAATACGCGGTATTTTAAAACGATTACTGTTTGCTCCTATGGCATCGACAATATTAGTTTCTCCAGTATAACCTGTACCGGCGGCATCACTCCGTGCAAATTTGAAAGGATAATTTCCAGCGGTGATATCAGAACCTGCCGCATACCATGAGCCGCTGGAACTTGTAGCGATAGTGGTATTTGTCATCCTGTTAGTATTTGCGGTTGCAGTTACAATAATAGTACCATTTCTATTTACCCTCAATCTACCGTTACCTGAACTTGGATACCATCCATAACTCAACAAACGGTTACCGGCAGTATCTACTCTCATAAAGGGGTTGTAAAAATTGGCTACGGTACTATCATCAATATACCCCGTATTCCACACATAGATATAACGGCTGTTGTCAAGAACATTGTTGTTTACATTGTTAGGTTCATTGTTGTAAGCGACGTTCTTATTTTTGCTTGAGCTGTTATTAAAAGAAGCTATTTCGTTTACCGTAACAACAAGAGGTCCTGAAGTAGCACTATTAGGAACAGTACCTGTTAAACTAGTTTCGGTAAATGATCCGCCTGAAAGAGCGACGGGGGAATCATCAGTACCGATTATTACCGCATTACTAACGACCTTACCCAAATTAAAGCCCTTGATTGTGATTGAATCGCCTTCCTTTACCGGATAGCCGCCCAAGGCGGAACGGTTAAAGGCGGACGGGTTTGAAGCGTATGCCTTGCTCAGAGGTGTTACTATTTCCGATATGTACGGAACAATGTTTACTTTTTTTATTGAGGTAATTGCCGATGGAACCGTCGTGTTTTGATCATAAACCCTAAAGGTAATATCAACATTATTTTGGGCATTTGTGGCAACGGTGTTGATTTTTGAACTGTCCCACATAAATTGCCATACAAGGGTATGCCCGTATTCAAGGGAATACTGCGAAACCCCGGCATATTCATTCCTGGTATTGAATTTCCAATCTGCACTGGTAGATGCCTGTTGAAGTAAACCGTTACTTGTATTTCTTATTGCAATATCAAATTCAAGACCGCTATTATAAACGGGAATTTGAACGGTAATTTTTTCTATGCGGTGGTTATCATTAACTTTACCGTTAAATATTACCTTGCCGCTTATATACGCCGTTGTATCAGGTGTTGAGTGTTCTTGATATTGAACATAACCGTTCTTTGTCGTTACTGTTGTTGACCCTACAGTCGTAACCGAAGTATCAATATAATCCGCGTAAACGGCGTTTTCCAACCTTGACAGTCCATTATCGTCATAGTTTTCAGCATTACCCGTTAATGATGTTGTATGTTTTCTGCCAAAATTTGCCACTTCAATTTTAGGTGGATCAGTATCCGTATTGTTTACGGACACGGTAAGTAATACCGCCGATGCAAGTTGATCATACTCAGGATGTACGGGATACTGTGAAGTACTGGCTATGGCCGTATCGTATACTTTCATGATAAATAATCCGGTTTTATTATTCGTAATTCCATCAAAATTTACATAATTATTGCTTACACTGCTGATAGATTCTGAATCACTCAGCGGTAACTCTTGTTCTGATGTGTCATTAAATTTATTGAAAGGATAAACTCTGGCTTCTATTTCTGTCTGTGGAGGCGTTGCCGGGGAAGCCGCCGCTACAAAAACAGTGTCCGGATAATTATTAGGCGCGCCGAATTTGGTAAAATCTATAGATGCCCCATTTGACGGACCAATTTGATAAACATGCCCTCTTTTCATTTCGGAAGCAGGAATTGATGAACCTTTTGTAACATAGGTAACTTGAGCTCTCTTACTGCCATTGCCTTTTTCCCATGTCAGTCTGATTCCAAAGAGTTTATTACGAATCCTGAATTCAGTATCTGGTACTTCAATTATACCCTGGTCTTGGGGAATTTTGTCAATAATAAAAGCGTTTTTCCTGTATTCACCCGGATTGGATAAACCATTCCATTCATCAACCTCACCGTCAAAGTTAATATCCGTTCCAATGTTAATATCAATGATACGCGGCTTGTTGTTTTCAATATAAATGTCTTTCTGGTAATGTGTGGCGTTGCCCGCCGTATCCATTACGATATAATGCACTATATACGGACCGTCAGGGAATTTTTGTACATGGGGGGGATTCGGGTCGGAAATAAGCATTCTCGCTTCCCAGATTTTATCGGTAAGTCCTATCCATTTTTCTCCGTATGTTCCGTCTTTATCGTAGTCAACTAAAGGATCACTTTCCGTTGAATTGTCAATAACCATTGCCGCTTCGGATGCCCATGCTTTAGCGGGCTTCCCACTAAGATCTATATAATCTTTCAATTCAAGTTTTGGTATTACAAAACCGGTCTGAGCGTTAGGTATTACCATATCCTCATACCATCCGGCTTTCGCCGTATCCATTACGGGATATTCAATAAAATCCGTAGAAGGGGAATAAGAGCCATCCGGTCTGAGCATTCCCGTACCATCATCAATTCCTTCTACCTTCCTACCGGTCCACGACGGAGCGCCAACTGTATATGTTATTCTCGCTTTTTGAAAGTAGACCAGTACCCGTTCAAGCCCTTGGAGTATGACGGAACCTTTGCCCGAGTCCTTTGCCGTTCCTTGGACAAGGAAAGGCTTTTTGGCATTATCATCACTCGCTATTGCAGACGTTTCAATCTTCGCGCTTGGATATAAGTTGTCAATGCCGACTCTGAAATTGTTCGTCGTGGAAAAATTATTCGCCGTGGCGTCTTCCACCGTAATTTCCAAATTCATAACTCCGGTTTTTCCGTAACCAAGATCTTTAACAATGGAATTGGCGGCCGTTGAATTAACCGTCATTGTAAGTATGGCTTCATAACGCCCATCATTCAGTTCGGGTTTGGTAATGTTCCATACCGCGCTGTTGTTTATGGCATTGTTACCTGTCATCAGTGTTATCTGACTGTCATTATTAACCCTTGCTAAAACTTTATTAATTCCGTCCGTGGCGCTTATTTTCATGGAAATGACAAATAATCCGGACGTGCTGATTCCATCAAAATATTCACGGATATCTTGAGCGGGTGTTCCCTTATTCTTAGTTATTTCAATGTTTTCTATTCTGGGAACCTTAGAACTGAACTTAACCGTCCGTGTCTCTATAGGTCCAATTATGTGCGGGGTTTGATGTGTTACTTCATTTGTATCAATGGCGACAACTTCAAACGTTACGTCTACCGTTTCCGCGTTTCCTTCCGGATTAAGCCCCCCATCCCCGTTCACGCTGGCCGTCCAGTTCACCATTGGACCGTCACCAACTAATTTTAATTCGAACCATCCGTCAGTATTTGATGGTGTAGCGCTAAGAGGATAAGAGCTGGGAAAGAAGAATTTAGTTTCAGGGTCAGTAGTTGGTTTGTAATAGTAGGCATTGCCGGTTCCCGTGACTCCGTCCTTATGAATCCTCATCAATACCGTATGCATCCAGTAATTGTCTTCCGCGGTGCCGGTTACGCGTACAGTACCGCCAACCGTGGTAATTTCACCTTTTTCGTTTTTTTCAGGAGGGTATATTATGTTAATCTGCGGTTCGTCTAATAAGGGGTCTATGCTTATTTTATAATGAACAACATTAACGTTCCCCGCTATATCTACCACTTTTACGTATAGGGGAAGATAGAACCTTTCTTTGCCCAATGTAGCGTAATCTTTGTCATCAGCGGGAACAAAACCAAGTTCCGACAATTCCTGTACAAGGTCGGTATATCTTGCATCATTTTTATAACCTATGGGGTATGTGTCTATATAATTCCATGCGTAAACAGACCCGCTCCATTTGGGGGCCATGAACGCCGTGCCGAGTCCGGTGTTCGTCCAGATGTCGCTGTTATAAAGCTCAACACGTTGCTCGTCGGTCATTTTATCATCGCCTAACTTGCCGACATGGAAATAAATTTTATCTACAACATAATTATCATTGGCCTTTCCGCCGACCGTTACGGTATATGTTACCCATTTTGGCTTGGATTTACCGGGAGGATATAATATTGAATATTCACCGCCTTTAAATGTGCCTGATTTATAAACGTTATCCAAAATTCCAGGCTGGTCAATTACAAGTGTGGGCGGTACTTCATCCAGGTTAAAATACTGGTAATCTACAGGGCCGGTTTCCCCTTGGTTATTTTTTCCTTGAATCGCCACGTATAAAGTATCTTTTACATTTCCCCATAGTGCCGCTTCATCTTGCGTAATGGTAAGTTTATATATAAAGGGGGTTCTTTGAATATCTTTATGCTGTAAAACGGCGTATTTTTCACCTAAAACGGTTCCTAATCCGTCGTTCTTTGTGGTTATCCACGCCTTTACCGCCGTGGGGTCATTATAATCAAAACTTTCCCCGCTCGAAATGGAAAGATCAACTGTAAAATCTCCCACCCTGTTGTAGTAACGTGGAGGTTCCGGAACAGTAACAAAAGGTTTGTCACCTATCGCCTGATATGTTACTTCTATGTATTTTATGTAATTGGTTGTGTCCTCGGGAGTACCGTCAGGACCCCGTGTGTTGTCAGTACGGTCAGGATAATAATTGTCGTTGCCAAAACTGTCTTTTATCCATAGCCTGAAACGGTACTGTTTGCCCACGTCAAGGTCTTTGAATTCTGCTGATGTTTTCGGCAAACGCCAACCGGTGCCGTCGGGAGCGTTAGGATCCCTTATCATTTGCGCCAGGGGCCAAGAAAATTTTGTCGCCGATGAACTGTGATTCGCTGGCATTACCACCGTTCTCCATTGTCCGTACGGGTTATCATCCTTGTTATCAATCGGCGTACCATCAGTATTTAATTTCTCCGCCGGTAAATTTGCCGGCCAGAACATTATTTTTGGCCATTCGTCTATTATATTTCCGTCTTTGTCTTTCACAACATATATTCCTGAATCATCGGTAGCAAGACCCATTATATCCAGACCCTGATAAATTGGATCTTCAACTTTAATTTTATTAAGATAATCAAGATCATCAAAATTAACTTCTGATACTGAAGGTATGTTTAACTTTATTTGCGGAAGCAAGTTTTTTACGAAATAGGTTATTTCCGTTGATCTTGTTTTATTCCCCGATTCATCGATTGCAGTAACCCATGTGGAAATTTTTCCGTCCATCATTTCAGATACGTCAAGATCAACCACCCAATTACCTTCTTCGTCTTTATACGCAGAGATTGTTTTTTTATCTAAAAACCCGTCTTTTTTCCTGTATTCAACTTCCATTTCAACGGTTTTAATCTCAAATCCCAGACTGTTTTCAACGTCAAGTTTAATTGGATTCTTAGTACCCTGCAGAAATGATCCCGGCAGATTATCATCACCGGCATTTTTGATAACAGGTTTTTCAGTGTTTACCAATGGTCCTAACCCAACTGAGTTATCACAAGTGGTAAAAATTATAAACGACAGTAAAAGTAATGAAATTACTTTAATAACAGATTTCATAGATGTCCTCCATAAAAAAATTATTGTTTAATAAGAGGTATTTGCGCCCCTTGTTATGATATAAATACTGAAATGAGATCTCTTGCTGTAAGGATTAAGTATTCTTTTAATAATTATATCTCTATTTTCTATAATAGTCAATTTTTTTTGTTAAAAATATAACATTTTTATTAGATTTTTAAAATAATACACTATATATAGCGTGTATAATATTATATAACACTATATATGGTGTTATAAAAATTGATAAAAAAATATTCAAAAAAAACGGGCAAACGCTTTTGCGTCTGCCCGTTTGTCATTTACCGTTACGCGCTATTTTGCCGAGAGTCCCGTACTCATGTTAGCATTAAGCATCGCGCCTTCGTAGTATTGGTTGGTCATGTAACCTACCACAATAGATTTACTAAGGTCAACCCTAAGGTCTGTGGGGGTGGTAGGTCCTCTGGATAAAGCGCCGATGCCGTTGTTCTGGCCGTTGTTCGGATCAGTCCAACTTGTTGAGGCAGTTGGGACACCATTACAAATAAACTCGCCAGCTACCGGCACTCCGCTGGCAGGTACGGTCATTACTTCCCATTTGCCGGTAAAGGTGTTATCTGTGTTTGTTCCATGCGGCACTGTACCGGATGAGAAATCTTTCCGCCACGCAACCCTGATAGAGTTTTTAGTTTCTGTAAATGATCCGTGGAAGTAGGTAATATAGGGTACGTAATTTAATCCTTCTTGCCTGACATTAATCATAATTTTTGTACCTACCGCGAGATAGGTATCTACAGGTACTTTTTGAATTGCGGTTGTATTCGGAATTTCGTCTCCAACTGCTCCAGAAGCAGGTATATAAGCGTAATAAAGTCCTCCGTTTGCCGGGTCGTAATAAGCGAGGTGAACATTATCTGCGCCGTCAACCGCCATGTCAACATGAGTTCCCTTGTTAGTGTCAATTACTACGGCGTTACCTTGCCATGTGTTGGCAGCGGGAGTGGTGCTGGTACCTTTATCGGTGATTACAATAGCAGTATTGGCAGAAGTGCTTGTGACGCTGTGTGCTGTACCCGTTGCTTTTCCACTGCCGTAAGAGAAAACCAACTGTTCGTCATTGGTATACCATGCGATAACGGGTCGTCCATTGGAAAGACCGCCAACTGCGGTATATTCGCCGCCTTTGTATTTAGTGTCTTTGTCCGCAACTATCTGCCTGTAGTTATTCATGGTAGCGGTAGTAGTGCCACCAAACGAACCCCATGCGCTGGTACCGCCGTCATTAGCATTATGGGCAGTATCATAATTATAACCAAAATTGCCGCCAAAACTATAATTATTATCAGTTGCAGCTACGTTTGCGGCGGGAGTTGCACCAACGGTTCCATAGCGGAAAACAACAGGAAAATCGTTTGAATTACCGTCATAGTAACTCATAAAAATTCTGGTAACTTTAGCGTCAGTACCTATGGCAGTACCATTGGTATTGTAAGCGTAAATGCGCGGAATTCTAACCCGGTCAGAGTTAACGGTGCTGTTATTATTCATAAGCAATATGCGACGTTTGTATTGGCTAGTAGAATAGTTAGTTGAAACGGTCCTACCCTGATGAGTTCTGGCGAGGAAGTTAAAACTAGGACCACTACCCGTATCAGTGTTGGTCATATTGGAACCTGCGGCATACCAACTGCCCGCCTGATCAACAGCAAGAGCCAAATTGATGAACCTGTTGCCAGCTTCTTCAAGACCATTCGATCCATAGTTATCGTTATCTACCATAACCCTCCAACGTGACATGGTATCGTAAGAACCAAAAGTCATGTAGCGTCTGCCGTCATTTCCCATTCGGAAGATCGGGCTTTTTATACCGCTTGAGATGTACTGATTCATTAAATAACCTGTTTTCCATACATAAACGTAGCGGCCGTTGTCAAGAACATTGTTATTTATATTGTTGGGTTCCTGATTGTAGGATGCGCTCTTATTGGATTTGTTGTTGAAAGAATCATTTCCACTTACCTTGACTACCAGAGGTCCTGACGCGGTGTTGGCAGGAATAGTGGCATTTATGGTTGTAGATGTTCTGCCTGTTGCAGAAATAGTAATGTCTTGGCTTCCAATGGTTACACTATTTGTTCCAGAATTCGTTGTAAATGTTCCCAGGCTAAATCCATGAATAGTGATAGATTCGTCTTCACGTATCGGGTAGCCGCCTAAGGCGGAACGGTTAAATGCGGACGGGCTTGATGCGTATGCTTTACTTAACGGAGTTTCTATTTTTGTTATATAAGGAACAATGTTAACATTTTTTATGGAAGTAGTTGCGGAAGGCGTTGCCGATTTATCGTCATAAACCCTAAAGGTAATATTAATATTGCTTGCCGTTGAGTTGGTAACAGTCGAACTGTCCCACATAAATTGCCATGTAAGGGCATGACCGTATTCCAGAGAGTACTGTTTAACCGCGGGATAAACAATTCTGAATTCCCTCGAAGTGTTTGTATTTGCCGGTTCAAGTTGCCCCGAAGTATTATTTCTTTCAGCAATAGCTAACTCATTACCGCTATTATAACCGGGAATTTGAACGGTGATTTTATTAATTCGGTGGTTATCCGCGGCCTTGCCGTTAAATATTACCTTGCCGCTTATGTTTGCCCTGGTTATAGGATCAGGGGTTTGCGAATGCGCTTGATATTGAACATATCCAAGCTTATCGCCTTTTTCGTCTTTTGTGGTTGTTTCAACATAATCGGAGTAAACTGCGGCCGATAAATTTGTTAGTAATTTTTTTGAATCGTCCGTCATGTTAAGTCCGGGCTCAGTAACATACTTTTGCCCAAAATCAGCAACATCAATTGTGGGAGGCACTGTATCGTCATTATTAACCGCCACTTTAAGCAGTAAAGCGTGGGCAGGTTGTTCAAAATCATCATCTACTCCATCCAAATCAAGCGAAAGCGCCGAGTCGTAGACTTTTACTATGAATTGTATGTCGTTTCCATCCGGTATTGTTAAACCTGGTGGTGTGCCGAATCTTTGAAAAGTAATATATTCGGTTAGATCACCTATTCCTAAATTTTTAAATTCTTGTCTAAAGCTGCCGACAGGAGCAAATACTTTAACCTTAGCCGTTCCTTCTCCTTCACTGGAAGCGATAAAGACAGTCCCTTCAGTATTATTAGGGGCCCCGTGTTTTCTAAAGTCGGTACTCTTATCGTCTGAAACGATTTCATATACATAGCCTCTTATCATATCTTTTGCTTCTACCGTTGTGTTGTTATCAACATAAGATACCGCTACGTGTTTTTCTCCGTTACCGCCTCCAAGTTCAAGCCTTATCCCGAACTTGTTATTGCGAATTCTGAATACATCCTGACTTACTTTTTCTATGTTGTTATAAGAGGAATCTAAGTTTATTATAGTAACGTTTTGCCTGTATTCACCAGGATTATCTTGACTAACCCAATTGTCAACATGACCGTTAAAGTCTATGTCCGTTCCGATATTAATTGATTTAATCACCGGTTTGTTATTCTCTATGAAGATGTCTTTTGTATAATGTGAGGCGTTGCCCGCCTGATCCATTATGATATAATGCACCATATACGGACCGTCGGAGAATTTGCCCGGAGTACTCAGTCTTCCTCCCCAATCTTTGTCCAACGGGCCATTCCACATTTCTCCATTCGTACCATCCTTGTCATAATCCGCATCAGGACTTAATTCCTGGTAATCAACAACCAAAGCTACTTTGGATGTCCATACCTGTGTTGATTGGGATTCAATTACAACTGTTTTCTGTTCAAGCTTCGGAAAATTTATAAAGTTTAAAACATTCGGATCGCTTCCTGCATAACCTTTGGATCTGTCAATTACATTCGGATAAGTTGTCCATTCGCTTGAATCATCAGCCGTAGTGCCGTCCGGCCTCAGATATGTTCCGGTTCCGAATACGGTTCTGCTTGATCCTTGACCTTGTATTTTCGCTTTTTCAATATAAACCAGCACTCTTTCCAACCCCAGAATATCTCCTGAACCGGTGGCCCAGTCCTGCGCCTTGCCTTCTACAAGGAAGTTTCCTAATGCAATTTTTGAAGTTTTTATCTCTGCGGTCGGATAAAAATTATCAATGCCGATGTCCCATGTTCCTGTCGTGCTAAAATGATTTTCAGTATTGTCTTCCAATGTTAATTCCAGTTTCATGCTCCCTGTTGTTCCGTAATTAATCGCTTTTGGAATAACATTGGAGGTTGAAGATGTAGAATCTACGTCAATTGTTAATAAATAATTTACACGGTCGCCGCTTGGCGGTTGTGGAGTTACTTTCCATTCAGTGGGAAGAGATTGAACGGAATTATTAATAATAATGTTACGGTCGGAAGACGTTAAATTATTTATACGCGCCCTAACGCTGTTAAAGCCTTGCATTGCGGATATTTCCATGGAAATTTTAAATTTTCCAGATGTTTTTGTTCCTACTGAAGCTAAAGGTACAGGGTCCACATTATCTTTAATAATTTTCAAATCTTCAATTGTAGGCACTTTTGAGCTGAATTTTACATTTAATGCCGCGACAGGGCCGGCAATGTGGGGTGTCTGATGGGAAATTTCGTTTGTATCAATAGCGACAACTTCAATTTTCACATCCTGTAAGAAACCGTCCGGAGCGTCTTTAGGCGGATCAAGCCCCCTGTCCTGATTTAAACTATACGACCAGCTTACGGTTACGTCATCGCCGGTTTTAGTCGCTTTGAACCATCCTTCAGTAGTCTCAAAGCCGCCAACCTTGGGTTTTGGAAATGTTAAATAGTTAGAACCCGGCTTAAGGTTAGGAGTACCGTCAGGATTTAAGTAGAAAAGCTGTGTGCTTGGAGTAGTCGTGGGCACATAATAACCGGGGGTTCCCTCTTTTGTAACCCTAATCAGAACCGTATGCATCCAGTAATTGTCGGTGGCTGAACCGGACAAGCGCAATGTTCCGCCTACCGTAGCGCCTTCATTCGGATAGGCGATTGTAATCTGCGGTTCATCCATCAGAGGGTCTACGCAGAGTTTATAATGGATAATATGAAAGTTTGCCGCATTGTCCACTACCTTTACATAGAAAGGCAAATAGAACCGTTCTGAACCATCATAGGCCGTTTCGTAGTTACTTCCGGCTATATAACCGTTTAGTTCATTAAGTTCCTGTATTAAGTCTAAATTACCTTTTTTAAAACCGATAGGATAAGACGCGGTATATGTCCATGCGTAAACTGAACCGCCCCATCCTTTATCCGGACTTGGCGTGTTTAGTTTTGTGTCTTTCCAGATGCCGGTGTTTTTTATTTCGTCATAATTATCGTTGTAATGTTCGCTCCAATACGAGGCGGGAGAAAAATCGTCGCCAATTTTACCGATGTGGTAATAAACTTCTTTTATGCCGTTGTCATCAGTGTTAATTCCACCGACAGTTATGTTTCCAGTTACCCATTTCGGAGTCTCCGTTGAAGGATAATAGATCGTGTAACTTCCACCGTTCAATATTCCTTCAGCTTTTATGTTTGTTAAAGCCACAGGCCGATCAATAGGCACTTTTGGGGGCGTAACGTCATATTGAAAATGCTGGTATGTTGGAGGTCCGGCTTTCTCATTCTTGTCCTGCGCGGTAAGTCTTACAAATAAAGTTCCCTCGTCAGGACTTTTCCATGCTTTTGCCTGTTCAGGCGTAATGGTTAATGTAAACTGATAAGGACTGTTACTGTATGTAAGCTGGGTAGGGTAGTATGGTCCCCCTATTTCTTTTTCAAAGCCGTCGTTTCCGTTTGTTATATACGCCGCAACGGGATTCACGGCTGCCAGTTCATTTGTACAGCTTACTAAAAAATGAACTGTAAAGTCATTTGCCGCATTGTAATACTGGGGATAAGTCGTTACCTGAACAATAGGTATATCCGAGGCGATATAGTTTATCTCTATGTATCTTTTTGAAGCCTTATTAGGTCCATGATCAACTCTGTTGGGATAAAAATTTAAATTTCCAAAACTATCCTTGGTAACTATCCTTATACGGTATCTGCCTTGGCTAAGGTATATACGGGGCTCATTATCTTTTGGCAGACGGTAACCGCCGAGATATTTTGGATCCGAATCTGCTACCAATCTTTGCATAGGCCATGAAAACTTTTTGGCGGTAGTACCCAGCTTGTGTGCTACAGGTACAAGAGACCGCCATGTTCCGTATAAGCCCCCGTCTATCTGGTCAAACAATTCATCTTCGTAATCCTGCGGAAGAGGTTCTCCGTTTTTGTCCTTAGGTATTCCATCTTTGTCTACGGGAATTGATGGATTGTCCGCCGGCCAAATCATGATCTTTGGATATCCATCCTCAATCCCGGAATTATCAGTAGCCAAACCGAGAAGTTCAAAGCCAAGAAAAAGAGGATCGGAATCCGCCAGGCCGTTAAGAAAAGCGTCATTGTCAAAATCGTTGTCGGCTATAGACGGCATATTTAATTTTATCTGCGGAGGAGTATTTTTTACAAAGTAGACGATATCGGTAGTAGTGGTCTTATTGCCGTCAACGTCAATGGCCGTTACCCATGCTTTAATGGAGCCGTCTTCCATTGTTACCATTTTATAGGTGCCGTCCGCATTTTTTATGAAGGTGCCGTTTTCTTTATCGAATAGTTTGGCCGTTTTAGTGTCAAGCTCAACGTAATATTGTTTCTTTACTTCGTCATATTCAGCGTCAATAATCGTAGTACCTTTTTTTAATGCGCCATTAGGAAAATTAGGGTCATCATAGTCGGTATAATCAAATTCAACTTCCATGTAAACCCTGGCGATGCCAAACTCCTGTTCCACATCCAGATATATTTTATTACCGGAACCTTGAAGAAAAGCGCCCGGTTTGTTATCCGCATCATCCGGAGTTTTAATAACGGGCTTTTCCGTGTTTACCTTTGGACCCAAACCAATTGAGTTATCACAAGTGGTAAAAATTAAAACCGACAACAAAAGCATTAAAAATACTTTAATAACAGATTTCATAGATGGCCTCCATACATAAAAAAGTTAAGTTTAGTTGATAATCTAAATATAATATAATTATATATTGATTTTCTTAAATTATCAACAAAGTTATCAATATTAGTTATTCTTATTTTTGTTTTGCATTATATATAGTGTTTCATTAGTAATAACATCATAAAAACAATAAATTTATGATAAATCCTTGCTAAAAAACTACTGCTGAAAATAAAGGAACGTTTATTTTCAGCATATATAATTATATTACCATATATTGTAGTATGTTAACACATACGGTATATATAGAGTTGTAGTAATAATACTACGCTATAAGTAGTGTATAAAGTGAAAAATAAATAAATAAAAAGAGGTTGATTTTATAGAAAAAAATACGTATAATATAGTATAAATATATCAATATTATACGTTCCTTTATTTTATTGATTTTTTATGGTGATTTTTCTTATTCAGGTTCCTTCTCAATTCCTTTGTTAACGGGCTTTTGCTGGCAAGAAGGTTTTATAATCGGTTTTTTTCGGAGGTCTTATGTTAATAAAAACTAAAATCCAGTTTTTATTTTTCGGTATTATTTTTGGGGCAATTATTTTTTCCACTTGCAACAATCCTCTGGGCATGGGGGAGCCGATAGATTGGGAGGCGCCCGTCTTGACGCTTGATCCCAAACCGCCTACGCCCATGTATGTAAGGCTTGGGGCGCAACTTACGGGTATAGTTACAGATAACGACGTTGTAGATCGCGTAATACTTCGTGATTCATCTGACGGTAAGGAATTATTAAGGGCGAAATTACTTCCCGGTAACAAATGGCAGATTGATTTTATTTTTACCGTTATTACGGATGAGATAACCAAGAAAAAATATTTTGTGTTGGAAGGTAATCGTTATGAGGACGGAGATACCATACTTGCGGATGTTGTCGCCTATGACAAGGGAGGTAATTCAGGCGCCGAATCCATAGCCTCGGTCGTGCTGATTATTGATACTAATCCGCCTGTCGTGGAAGATATCTGGATTCAACGTTCATCAACAAAAACGGCGGATATTGAAAAATATACCGCATTAAAAGAACTTGAAGGAACTGATCCAAACGGAGAATTGACAGCTAACGTAAACAGATATCAAAACGGCGCTTTCCATGTAAAAGCGAAACTTTCAGAAAAAGAAACAAGAATAGAATCAGTATTCCTGGAATTATATGACGGCGATAATCCCGATACGGAACTTTTTTCCCTGCCGCATGACAGCGGTTCTTCCGTTTACAATCCGCAATGGCTTATTACGGAGGATATGATTCTTAATGCGGGAGTTTCAAAATTAAACATACCTAATTACAAATCAGAATATAAAAACAACAACAAACGGTATTATTACCGCGTAAGAATTGTCGCTTACGACAGCAGTAATAATGACGGCTATAAAAAAATAATCGAAGATCAAGAGTATATATGCCTGTGGCAGAAAGCCGATGCCCCAAAAGGGTTTCTTGATCCTATCGTGGTAGGAGGGGGAACTAATATTGTTATTACAAAAGGTTCTTCGCTTCCGGTAGTATTCTTTGACGATGATAAAATTAATTGGGCTTATGCCGCCCTTTTTACAATAGAACAATGGTCAGGTCAGAATGAAATAGCCGACGGTATTAAGATTACAGGTGGTAATGATGACCAAAAATTTGAATTTTTAAGGGAAAGGCTTATTGCGAAAAAACCGGTTTATAACTGGAGATACGATTCTACCAGAAATAAATCAAATCCTGAATCGGAACCCGTTATAAACCTTATTCCCAGTCCCGTTGATGAAAAAATACATTATATAATAACAGGTAATGATCCGACGGATTACGGCGAATTTGTTTTTGTTACGCTGGTAAAAGATTTAAAGCAGCCCCCTCATACGGCGGATTATCCCGACATTATCAAATACAGAAAATATACCGTAAACCTTGTAGATGAAAACGCGCCCTTAATTGTTTTTGACAAAGCAAACGGAAGCCCGGAAGAAAATACTTTCCCAACCATAACGCCAGACGGCAAGTTTAAGATTTTTGGTTATACTCTTCGTGAGGATAAAACCGGCGAAAGCTTGAATTATGTAAAAAAATTCGGACTTGCATGGATACCGTTTAATATTAAAAACGCAATCGGCGGTCCTGAAGAAAATATTTTCGTGGTTAAAAAGGCGCTTGCGGGAGAAAAAGGCGTTGATTTTCCGGCCGGAGTTCAATATTGGGATTTGTCCGACGACGTATTGGCAAGTGACGATAAAGAAGAAATTGCCAACACTAATTTCAAAAAGCAGCATTTTTTAAAAACATTCAGCATACTTGGAGGTGAAGACGATCTGAAGCCGGCATATAATAATTTTTATTATAACGGAGAACTGGAAAATACGACAAAACTTTTTGTATTCTACGCGGAAGACAATATGGGGCATATTGTATATACGCAATTTTATCTTTTAGGCAACAAAACGCCTCCCACGTTTTCAATTTACGATATTACCGATAAACTGATAATGCCGACTGAGCCGCCAAGCGTATATACTTATTCGCCGAACGGAGATATAACTGATGGTTATAAAGCGGAACGAAAACTATACAATGAACACTCGTATCCCATATTAAAGGAAGAATCTTTATCGCTTACCGATAATGATAAAACTGAAACTTATAGGGCATATCCAAGAGGAACAGTAATTAAATTCTGGGTTAACGCGAACGCGACCGGCGATCTTTCCATTAAAGAAATTAAAATGGAAGACATAACATACGCGCTTGACGAGAATGATCCAAATGCAAAATATCCGGAATTAGGTTATTATGAAGATACCGATTCCGCGTTCAGTTATATTGAGTACTTTCCTGAAGTATCGCAGAGAGTATTCCTCTTTACGGCGATAGATTCGCTTAATAATGAAGCGAAAGTGCAACGTACAATCGCTATTGCAAGTGCGGCTACCCTTACAAGCATAACTACGTCAAAACAAAACGGCACTTATCCTGAAGGCGAGAACATTCAAATAAAGGCAAATTTTGACGGTATGGTTAAATTACAAAGCAATGATCCGGGAAAAAGACCAAGGCTGAACATACTTTATCAAATAGATACGGTTTATGTAATGAGGGCGTTGGAATGTGAGGCCGTTACGGGCGAAAATGGCACATTATCTCTTGTTTTTAATTTTATTGTTCCAACAAACGCCAAAGGCAGGCTTGAAACCATATATCTGGGAATACCAAATAAACCTGTATCTCCGACTGATCGTCCGATAACAATAATATCCGGAAACAATATAATTGACGCCATACGCGGAGATATAGCGTATACCCCGGGAAATGTAACGGGATTTTTCTGGAATTCGGCGGCACATTCACTTCAAGACCCTGATCCTGATAAAGGCAAGAACATATATCTTGACGGTGAATCTCCCGTAATAAACGATGCTGTTATTAAAGAAATAAAAACTGCGAATGAACCCGGTAAATATTACCTAAAAGAGGGCGATACTCTTTCTATTGAACTGACCGCGAGCAAATCTTTGAAAGTTTCAGGCGAAACGCTTCCGTCGCTCGAATTCCGTTTGCAAAGACAAAATGGGACATATACGACATATTTCAGAACAAATTTTGAGTACCGCAAAATAACAACAAATAAAATATTATTTACTCTGGATGTTAATAATATTATTCAGGATGTCGGGAAAATGACGGATATAAGCCTTTACAACGGCGACAATATTACGGATAATCCGGGCAATCCTGTTGATACCGCTTCTTTTGATTCAGAATTAAAAACGCTTGTCGACGCAAATCAAATATATTTTGATCCCGTGCCTCCTAAAAAACCGGTAACAACATTAACCCCAGCCGGCGGAGGGACTGAGGTGGATATTACTTCCGGTACGACACAATTAATTTACAACAAGAATCAATACATGAAGATAAATGACGCGTTAACGGCGGATGAGCCTTATGGAATAGTAAAAAAGCAGTATTCACTTGACGGCGGACTTAAGTGGGTGGACTATCCGAATGCGGAACCAGGTTGGACCACGCCTACTACGGGTCCCGATCCGACCGGTTTTTTATATATAAGTAACGGGCAGTGGAATCTTAAAACTCGTTATATTGACAAAGCAGGAAACGAAGGCGAAGCGACGGACAGGTTAATTAACATAAACAGCGTATTCCCAAAACTTATAGGAGTAAAAGTGTTACAGCCCAACGCGACATATATCGGCGGACAGACGCTGCAATTTGCGCTGGACTTTGACGATGATGTTGTTGTTCCGGCAGGCGTAACTTTAGCGCTTCAAGATCGTACGACAGTATCAAATACTCCCGGAGGCGTTAATAATACTTATGAAAGTCCTGTTATTTCCGCGACAACGGGAACAACCCGTACCGTTATTTTTCCATGGAATATTACCGCTAATACCAAGGATATGCTGAACGGCCTAAAGATAACGGCTCTTAATATAAACGGTTTAACGGATAAATTCGGTAATAAACCCGCAAGCTCAAACGTATCTGATACGGCCGTTACCGTTAACGGAACCGCTGTAAATTATGATTTTTCAAAAATCATAGTAAGCACGATTGCCCCCAGTGTTTCAAGCAGGGTACCGCAAAACGCGGAAGGCAGAACCGGAAATATAAACGCCTCTGTTTCTTCAATATCCGGCGACAATAAAACAATCAGTCTGACTTTCAGCAAACCAATACAAAAAGGAAACGGAACCATAACGGTAAGGCCGCACGGTAATTACGCGATACCGGCTGTTTTTGAAAATGACGGTTATTATATTGCCTATACCTATGACGGTAATGGCAATGTTACGGGAGAAACAAGGTCTTCATCAGCGGTAACAAATAGTACTTATATTTCAGGTTTCTACGATGTTTTTAACAGTGTCGCCAATAAAGCCGTCCTGATTGGCAATACGTCAATGAGCCAACCGCTTCTGAGTAATATAACAGGGTTAAGCGTCGGTCCGTACCTAAAAACAACCCACGGTTTAAAACAGGGTGCCGGTTATACGGGAAATTACACTTCTCTGGGAGTTAACGCTCCCGGTCCTGAAGGTACTACTTATATGATTCCCGATTTAGAAACCAAGTGGGTATTAGATTTTAAGTATAACGATCTTTTTAGTACGACGGTGGCGGAAGTAAGAGATATCCGCGCCCAGTTAGACAGCGCAAAATGGCGCTGGCAGGAAATGGCGGTTACAAACACCAATGTTGTTGTTAGCGGAAATTCGGCAACCATTACGCTTTCTGAACCGTTACTGCCCGGTTTACAGTGGGATGTTTCTTATACTGACGGAACATTTACGGATGAAGCGGGAAATTCCGCATTAGGCGAAGCCAGGGGTAATTACTGGTTCTGGTCAAAGGGCGTGCAAAAACCTGTAATCCGCGTAGACCGCAAGAGTTATGACGCAAGGCAGGTCACGGCAACTACTACATTTAACGGTACTGTACATACTTCCGCCAGCACATATTATGAAAATGGAAAAGATGGCGGCGGTATCAACAGTTTTAATACAATCGCGTACCGGATTACATCGGAGACTCCTAATGCAAGTCTTTTCCATGGTACTCTGAAAGGAGCGGACGGAACCGGCAGTGTTACCGGTGCGTGGACAGGTAATGTATACTCCTCCACTGTTAATTGGAATGGAGTTAATGGAAATAAAAACTCTATTACGCAACAAGAAACAGGAGTCTGGCTACTCCCAAACCTTATTTACAGATACAGTTTGAATGGCACCTATGTTGTAAAGGAAAAGGACGGAACGGATAGTCCAAGAAGAATCCGAGGTGGAACTGCTGATAATAATGGTAACGTAACAGGAGAAGGTACAGGATTAGAAACCGCAAATCGCGGACTAAGATATTATGGTTTTAGATCGTTTAACAAGGACGCGACTGCTACGGATTTAAACGGTATTTCTATTCCTACTGCTTCGCCCGCTCCTTCCGGCAGTCTTACATTTAACGATCTTGAAGCGAGCAAAAGCTATGTTGCCGCCATAGCCGGAATAGATCATACAAATACAGGCGGAACATATAACACTGCTAACGCAATCAGTTCACAGAAAGGATTTGAAGGCGTATTCAGAACAGTAATTGTTATGAATCAAGGCGCTCTTACAACTGCAAATACTGATAATAATAATAGAACGCCACAATATCCAAATCCTGTACCTGCTAATAATGTTTCTACAGATGCTAATTACTGGATTCCAATGTTAGTAGCCGGAACAACTAACAGAAGCGGACTGCCGACAATATCCGGTTTCCCGCTTAAAGACGGCGTTCAAAGAACGGACTCAAGGTTTATAAAAGTATTTTATCATAATGGTAATCAATTTTATTGGGTAACAACGGAAATGGTTACACAGTGGTATTTGCAGGTTTACGGCAGGGGAAACGGCAAAGGTTCGGCTTCATCTATTGGCGACTCGGATGACTGGGTGACGGCCGGTTACGGCGATTTAAGTTATGCGCTTAATATGTATACAAATTAAACAGGAGGAAAACATGAAAACTTTAAAAAATATTATTTTAGGAACTATTTTCATATTAGCGTTATTCTCCTGCGAAAGTCATGTAGGTCTTGGGACTTTACTTGATCTTAACGGGCCTGATGTTAATTTTACGTCCCCGATCCCCCGTAAAGCCGTTACTGCCGAATTTGATCTGGAAGGGACCGTAGAGGATTACAGCGGCGTTAAAACGTTACTCATAAAAGTGGAAAAAGACAGGGCGGAATTGAAGCGGCAATGGCGTTATTCCAACGGCGGCTGGGAAATATCCGATGATTCCGGAGCTAACTGGAAACCGTTTCCGGAAGGCGTATGGGAAGGAAGCAAGCCCGTTAAATGGAGCATACCTGTAAACATGGTTATTAACGGCATACAGCCTGATGACGGTGAATATATGTTCAGCGTGCAGGCATGGGATAAAGGCGGAGTTACTGACGATAAATCGTTTAAGACATTAGTGCTTATAATTGACAATGATCCCCCCAAAGTGACCGTATTTAATCCTTTATTGTACTCAAGGTTTTTAAATTACAATTCCGTAACAGATGAGTTTAATGACGCGGAACTTGAAGATCTTCGCACCCGAAACGACTGGCGTGATCCGGAACTTATCGGCAAATTTCAAACCAATTCATTCACAATGCAATGGAGCATCGAGGATAATTTTAATATTTGGTCGTTTGACCTGCGATTTTATGAAATGAGCGTTCCGATAGACCAAATTGCCCAGACTTCGCTTCCCGATAATTATATTTACCGTTTTCATCAAAATATGCCTCCGGTACCGGATGCCCCTTCGGCTGATGAATATTTAAAACCAAACGGTTCCGTAATTGTTCCGGCGTTGGACGGGGAAGCAAAAGATTACGGTGAAAACGGGGAATTGAAAAAATCTATTAAAGATAAAACTACAATCAGGGTAGTAGGAGTTTGTTATGACGCGGCAAATAATGTTACGCAGGAAAGAACTCTTGGGTATTTAATCTACTGGCCGCAAGCCGATATACCGTGGATTACCTATACGGGTGATTTAAAAACTCCTGAATATTATGACGATTTACCGTCCGATTTTAGCGTAAATATCGAAGACTCATTTTTGGTATATCCGGGAAGAGATATAAAAGCCATCGCGTTTCACGCCCAGGGGGTAAAAGAAGTAACTTTTTCACTTTACAAAATAGAAGATCCAAAAAGCACATTACAGGGAAGCGAAATAAATTTACTGCCGGAATATAACAAAATAAAAAGAATAAATACGGAAAGGGGGGAAGCGGGAAGCAATATTTATTCGACAAGTTTCTCATGGGATTTTGCCCCCCCGCCTCGTTCCGCGTTTTATATTGTAGAGGCCAAAGTCCTCAGCGTCAGCGGAAAGGAAAGCGAACTTTTTAAAGCTCTCTTTAAAGTACAGGATATAACTTTCCCCGATTTCCCGGATCCTATTCAACCTCCCGCGTTAGAGCCTTTCTTTAAATTTATAGATACTGAAGAGGATTCGCTTACGATTTATGGAATTGTAAGCGACGCTACACAAATAGATTCCCTTTGCCTTGTCTGGATTAATCCGCAGTCAAAAGGATATGCGGCGCAGAGCCAGCTTGAATATTTCCGTAACTCGGATTATGACGGTTGGAAGATAGCTCTTGCCATGACAGAGTATAATAAACCAAAGAATGAAAATCTATTTGACAATGACAACCCGAATAAAGTATGGAAATTATCTCCCACCCTGTCTACCGCGCATACGGACGGCATAAATCCTGAAACACAGCGCATAGAGTACAATTTTTCAATTCCAATATATCTTAAAGATGATATGAATATCGGAATTGGCAGACAATCGTTAAAAAGCCAGGTTTTCCTGTTAAGAGCGTCGAACCCGTCCCCCAAGACTACGATTATTACATATACGCCTCAGGGAGATGAATCTCCGCCTGAAATAAAGATAACAGGCGTGGAAATTCCTAATAATAGTGAAGGATCAAAAAAAGAAGAATTAAAACCGGGACAATTTGGAGAGATTGACAAGTTTAAGGATGGTGATGAAATTACCATAAAAGGCATATGGAATGAAGATTCAATATGGGGTTATGATTCAGTAAAAAAAGAATATGTAAATTATTTGGACTTTGATAAATATCTTAAAGATAACTTTAAAATTTCCATAAACCAGATAGATATACCGGCAGAAAATTTAACTTTTACACAACCAACACCAGATAATAAAAATGGCACATGGCAGGCGAAAGTTAAAGTTGGAACAGAAATTCAATTGGCTAATCTTAAAGATACTTTAGTCGTCGCTGCGGCGTTAAAAGATATCGGAGGCAATGTTTCAGAAGACGGAGCTTCATGGTTAATAAAAAGCGATACGTTAAGGCTTGTGCGCATTTCCAGTGATTTGGCGGATCAGACATACAGCGCTGGAAAAGAAATAAAAATCTTTATTGAATTTAATAAACCTGTCCGCTTAAAGAACGGCGGCAACCCGCAAATTAATTTAAATGTTACAGGTGGCGGTACGACAACGGCAAGATACATAGACGATCCAAATCAAAATACACGGCAGTATTTTGCATATACCGTACAATCCGGTCAAAGCACTATAAGTAACGATTGGCTTGACGTTATAGGACTTAACGGTTTAGCCGTAGGAAATTACTGGGAAGCGTCAAATTATCCGTTTACATGGACATCAGTATCAGGAACAGGATCAGAAGAGATACGGATTACAATGAATTCCGCTCATACTGAAGGTACTCCCGGCACGAATGGAAATTATTTTATGCGCAGACTTCCTGTAAAAGCAATATCTGCGGATTTACCGTACACGCTTGCAAACGGAAAGAACATAGGCATAGATACGGTAGCTCCTACTGTAGCCGGAATCGGTACTAGCAGTAAAGCCGGTCATTACGCTTTGGGCTCCGTAATTGATATTAATGTTAGGTTTAGCGAAGCCGTAAAAATCAAAAACGAGGCAAATCCGCCGCAGTTAACGCTACAGCTCTCCGGTAAAACAGTGACCACGTCCGAAACTCCGAAAGTAAATAACGATGTAGTTACTTTTTCTTATACGGTTGGCTCAGGCGATACGACGGGTGACAATAAATTAATTATATCTTCATTTGTGGGCGGTCAGATTACCGATATTGCCGGTACTGATAAGGCGGCACATACGTTTAGCTCAACCAACGGAGCGCTTAACGGGGGTACTAATAACATCGGTGACGGTATATATATCAATACGATAGCGCCGGGTGTTCCGACATTCATGGCGTTAAAATCTTCTGACAATACGGATACAATTACTAACACTGTCAACGGCACTGTCGTTATAGGCGAATCTAACGGTAATAAAGATTTAAAAAATTACTACGGTGATGAATTATGGTTTACGGTAATACCTAACGGCGTGACGGCCGGAGTTAACCATCATGTTGGATATTTGGAATATACATTGGACACCGCAGACACGCCTGTAAATTGGAAAAGGACGGATAATATAACGGGAACTGCATTTAAACAGAGTATAAACGGAAAATACACTGTAAGGGTACGGCAAACAGACAAGGCTGGAAATACCTCACCGATTTCAGATCCTGTTTCATTAAACTGGGACCCGGGTACTCTTGTATCACGTATTGATTCTTCAACTCCGAACGGAACATATACTAACAATACGTCAAGACCGTCAGATACGATAAATATAACCGTATATTTCAGAAAAACATTGAATATTACCGGAACACCAAGTATTACCCTAAATGCCATAAGAGGAAGTGGAAGTACGCCTGTAACCGTAACAGGCTCCGCAGGAAGTACCGCCCAATTATCATTTACATACAATGTGGCGAACAACGACAATACTCCGGAAGGAAAAAATCTTGATGTTGACTCATTTACAATAACTGCCACGGATTCGGACGGAGTAACTGTAAATAATTTTATTGCTCCTCCAACTTTAGATGCCAACAAATTAGCCCACAGAAAAGAAATATTAGTAGATACAAAACCGCTTGCCCTATCTGATTCAAATCCTGCTTATAGTATAACACGGTCGGGAGATGAAGCTGCAGGAACTATAACGCTTACATTTAACCGGGATATTTCAAAGAGAACCGGCAATATTACAATAACGCAACAAACCGCGGGTTACAGGCTGCCCGCCGTTCTTACGGAAGCCCAGGCAAGCAGATATAAAAGCGCGAGGAATTTTAACACTTATTATTCAAGAGGAACAAACGGGTTTATAAATGGCACTCCCGATACTTCTACAAAATTCGTGTTAAATTACACGGAATCAACCGTTGTTACTCCAAATAATGCAGGAACCGCACAACAACAGATGGCTTATGATTTCTGGTTGGCGGAAAATGTAACGCTGCCTGTAAGTTCACAAGATGTTACGGTAAGTGGAAAAACACTGCAAATAAATCTTACGGGTTCAAACGCCCTTCAGGTGCTTGGCGCGGCTTATGACATTGTTATTCCGACAGGTCTTGTACAGGACGGTTTAAGTTTCCAATGGCCCGCGACAGCCAACCAAAATTATACTTATACTAATACTGATATAAACAGACCGTTTGTCAGGGTAGACAAGAAAGTAAATGCGGATCGTATAACATCCCAAGCCGGTAGTACATCAACTCCTTTACTTATGGCGAGTTATAATAACCTTATACAAACAACGGCGCGTCTTGACTGCCGTACTCCCAACTCTATAGTGCGTTACAATGTTGAAGGAGAAGAATACACGGCTAATGGAGCTACAACAAGTGATGGTTGGGCAGGAACAAATTGGAGAAATGGCGGAACAAGCACGACAGGCACACCGGGTATCGGTAGTGATAATGCTGATAAATTTGAATATCTATCTAAACCAGATCTTATTGAAAACGGAGCTATCGGGACTTTAGGAGGTGCGACAACCGGTTATGCCGATGCAACAACAAGTTTAACTGTAGGTACAACTAATGAACAAGGATATATATGGCGTATTTCCGTAAGAAGCCGTAACGGTACCGGTGGAAATACTAATAGTGATCTTTGTGAAGAAATCGCCTTCCGCACGGTTTTGACATATCAAATAACTGGTTATAACAATAATTTTGGACAAGATATGGCTAACGGAGATCAACTGTGGATACGCGGAGGAGACTACATTGGAAGTTCCTCAGTACCAGGTTTCCCGATTAACTGGCAGGATAATTATGAGCAACTTAATACGGAAGGAAAAAGGGCAGGCATAAGGTTGTTAAGGATGGTAAGCAACACATCCAATACAAATTTTTACAATTCTCAATGGAGATGGATAACATGGGAAGTTAACGTCAGGACATGGTATGAAGTAGTTCTTGCCCGTGGTCAGGCGACAGCATCTGCATCGGCAACAGACAGAGAAAATTTCGCGTGGCAATACGGTCCGAGGCAATGGGCGTATCAGAGGGGCGGCTGGTCTCCCGCTAAAGACTACTACACATTATTCCCGGGCAAACACCGCTGGGTTACCATTGTTAATGGAGGTAATTATGCTCAAGGCAGTGTAAACTTCTCGTCACAATTCAGCACCAGGACTGAACAAACTGCCGTTACTATAACACCCCCGTAACAGTCTTACAACTCTAAAATAGTCATTTAAAAAGCGGCTTCGGTTAAAGGGGAGCCGCTTTTTTTATTCGCAAAAAATTTCACACATATTTATTTAAAGCTTTTCAATAGTTTCTATCGGTAGACCTGTGTACTTACTAATCTGTGATAAAGGCATATTATCAGCTTTCATCTTTCGGGCGTTTTCGATGTTAGCTTCATTGTGGCCTTCTTTACGGCCTTCTTCACGGCCTTCTTCACGGCCTTCTTCACGACCTTTTTTACGGCCTTCTCTAAGACCTTTTCTAAGTCCCTTTAGTTTGGCATTTGTCATATGGCTTTGCCAATCAAGTTCGCTTTTTAACCGGGTGCTTTCACGTATATAGTCGATTTCTTTCTGGGTAAAGGTTCCCAAGGTTTTAACGGCCATCGCTATACCTTCCTCATGATTGATTATTTCATTAATTTTACTCCTTTTCTTAATGTCTGTCAAATATTGAAAAAATACCGCCCATAGTTCCGCATCCGTCATCTCTTCAACGGGTTTATTGGCAATAGGTTTTGTTTTAACAAGTTCAACGGTAATTATTCTGGTCTTTCCTTTGAGTGAGACTCGCGTATTCGGATCATAGTAAAGAAAATTATGAATAAGATTTTTATCAGGGAAAAACTTTGTCTTTGCCAGAATGGCGATTTGATAACATTCCTTCAAAGAATTATAGTTTTTATTTTTTCCGTGAAGATCTTGACCTACGAATAACCTTGAAGCATGGTACTCAAGGCGTACCTGTTCAGCCGCGTCGGGATTAAACGACATTTCTACATTGACAAGCTCGCCTTTCTCCGTTCTGCAGACTATATCGAAGCGAACATACCGCTGTCTAAGATCGTAAACTGGCGGCTCGTTGGCGTTGATTGTCTTTACCGTGACAGTACGTCCAATAAGGGATGAAATCAAGTCTGACAATGACGCTCTAGACGTTGATGTTTCCCTGGTAAATAATGTTTTGAACACCGGGTCATAGCGGATGTCAAAGATGTTCTTTCCACCCCCAAAAGGGAAAGGTCCCCACTCGTACTGGGCAGAATTTTGATTTTTAGTTTTCATAATTATCTCCTCCAAAAAAGATTTTTTTACATATATATATGGCGTGCAGATGCATGGCGCTTGACCGAAAAAGAAAAAAAATGATTTTTTTTGAGAAATTTTTATGTAAATAGACAAAGATCACGTAAAAAGGGGGAATAGTAGAATTCCAATTCAATAAAATGCTAAAATAACCCAATGGCAACGGAATACCAAAAAATTGTCACTTCCCTTAAACGCCGAAGGAAAGGCGCGGTTGCCGCGGATATTTGCGTGGCTACGGCGCTGCCTCTTTCGGTTGTGAACGAGCTTTTGCCGAAAGCGGCGGATGAGTATTCAGGGCATTTGCGGGTAACGGAGTCGGGTGAAATTTCATATTATTTTCCAAATGGTTTTACAAGCCGCTACCGGGGATTAAGCGCCGCGCTTAAAAAAGCGGCACAAAAAACTTTTAACTTTATAAAAACCACATGCGCTTTTTTATTTAAAATTTGGATAGTAGTGATGCTTGTTGGGTATTTTCTTATTTTTATCGCGCTCGCGCTTGCAAGCGTATTTTTATCCGTGGCGGGAAAATCAAGCGGTAGCGGAGGGCGCAGGAGCGGCGGCTCCGTCAACTTTGGTTTGTTCAATCTTATCTGGCGGATTTGGTTTTATTCGGAATTGACACGTCCCAGATATGGTTATGGTAATAGTCCCGTAAAAGCAGTTCAAAACAGGGAAACGCGCCCCTTGCACAAGGCGGTATTTTCTTTTGTTTTTGGAGAAGAGGACCCGAATAAAAATTGGGAAGATCAGGAATACAAGGCGATAATATCGTACATTCAGGCGAATAGGGGAGTCATCTCCCTTGCGGAATACATGGCGTTTACCGGGAAAAACAGTCAGGAAGCGGAAACGGATATTATTTCATTCTGTTCAAAGTTTGAAGGGAGCCCTGAAGCGACGGAAGAGGGAACAATCGTTTACCGTTTTGACAAACTGCTGTTAAACTCCGACGGTGAAAAATTTAGCGAACTTATTCCGCCCGTAGAGAGATTTAAAAGATTTTCTGATAATAAAAAATCAACAAACAAATGGCTTGCGGTAATTAACGCGGTAAACCTGATATTTGGCTCATATTTCTTATACCAGTCTTTAAACACTGGACAATTAATAAATGAAGCCCAATACATTGTCGCGCCCAAACTTTACGCGTATACTCACGCGATATTTGATCATTTTGTATATGACCCCCACCTTGTAATAAGGTCTGCTTTAGGAATTATACCGCTTGTTTTTTCGCTTTTATTTTGGATTATTCCCACTGTCCGTTTTGTCCTTGAAAAAAAAGAAAACAATAAAATTAAACTGAAAAATTTTAAAAGATTTAGTTTTAGCAAAATATTTTATTCCCCAAAAAATATTGACGCAGACAAGTTAAATCCGGTTATGAAGGAATGCAGTCCCAATGATCTCGCGTCAGCGGCGGATAGGGTAATAAAAGATATTGGCGCTATATCAAATCCGCAAGTGGAGATAATAGGCGATAAAACAATTTACACGTTTAATGAACTGGAGCGGGAGAAAGAAGCGCTGGAAAAATACCGTAAATCGGTTTGCCTTTCGCGACAAAAGTTAGGAGAAACCGTATTTGACTCCAATGATTGACAATACCCATACAAAAAGATAAATTAAAAAAAACGGCAGACTAGCTCACTTGGATAGAGCGTCAGCCTCCGGAGCTGAAGGTAGTGGGTTCAAATCCCGCGTCTGTCAAAAAAATTAAAAATAAAGAATAAAAAATAAAAAAGACAAGAAATTAACATAGAAAAAAATTGCGGGATTTGAAACTTTTTTGCTAAACCGGCATGGAGGCCGGTTTAGCAAAAAAGGCGGCCCGGAGTGAGGCAACAGGATGTTGCCGAACGTAGGGCGAATCCCGCGTCTGTCAGAAACTAAAGTTCTCCTCTTTGTGTGAAAATCTTTCGGACTATCTCAATAACTCTGAATTATCCCTGCGGTTCCATCTCATGGCGATATCATTGGGGCTCTCGGAGGCGATGTTTTTTATGCTCCTGTTGGCGCCTAATTCAAGAAGTATCGCTATCATTTCGGGTCCGCCTAACCTTGCGGCATAATGTAAAATCGTACTGCCGGAACTGTCTTTGGCGCTTATCGCCCTACCGGAAAAAACCGACCTGATTCCCATTTCACCTTTGGCAAACGCGACATCTGACGGAGTCTTATTGTCGGCAGCGACAAAGAAAGGATCGGCGCCTGAATCGGCGATGATTTTTACCGCCTGCCATAACTCCAAATCAAGGGCCAAACGGAGAGGGGTTTTACCGTTATTATCAATGGCGTTTATTCTCGCCCCCTGCCTTATTATCGCTTTTATTATTTCATCAGATGTTCTTCCGAGTAACGCGATATGAAGAACGGAATTGCCATAATCGTCCGGTATGAAAATTCTGTTGCTTTCCAAAAGGGCGGATACCATTTTTGGGGATATGCTTAAAGCCGTCTGAAAAGGCGTTATGTTTCTTGTGTTACGCGCGTGAATGGAAACTCCAGTTTTTAACAAAATATTTACTATGTCTAACCGTTCCATCGCCACGGCGATATGCAAAGGTGTATCACCCCTCGTGTTTCTGCATGAAGTGTCCGCGTTGCTCGCCGTAAGTTTTTCAATGGAAGACGTTAATCCGTATCTTATGGCTTCCAATAACGGGGTATTGCCGTCTATATTCCTGCTTTCAAGATTACTACCCTGCCTGATAAGTAATGATACGATTTCAGGCAAATTAAGGGTAATAGCGTCATGAAGCGGGGTATTGCCGTTTAATGAATTGGCGTTTATATCCATTCCCGATGAAATTAAATAAGAAATAGAATTTATGGCGTTCCAGCGTACCGCTGCGTGAAGGGCGGAATTCCCCTGACTGTCGCGTATGTTTAAATCGGCGTTGTTATCAATAAATATTTTTAATGTTGAAGGGCTGTTGCTTTTTGTCGCAAGGAATATGGGCGTCTGCCCCGTAGCGTTTTGGGTGTCAACGGGAATGCCGCTTCTTATGATTAACGTAATGGCGTTGTTTAAACCCCATTCTGCGGCATAATGAAGCATATTATTCCCCAAACCGTCTTTTAACGTGATGGTCGTGGAATTAATAATCCATTCCCTCATATTATCCGTTTTCAATGCAAGGGAAAGGGGGCTTTCACCCGCGCTGTTAAGCGAAAAAATATTCGCGCCCCTGACAATCAAATATTCGCCTATTTCCCTCTGATTGGTCCTTATGGCGATATGAAGCGCGGTATCTCCCTCCCTGTTTCTTGAATCAACAAGGGCGCGTTGGTCAAGAATGCGTCCTATTTGTTCGGATTTGGCGCGGTTTATTACCGCGGCATGAAGCATCGTGTTTCCGGAACCGTCCCTTTGATTAACCGTATCTTTGGTAATTAATAAATTATATGTGCCGTCATTAGCCTTTGTGGAAATGTCAAAAGGCGTTACCCCATTATTGTCAAACGCGAATATTTCAGAACCCGCATCTATTAAAAGCGGTATTATTGAAGTGCGGCGTTCCTGTACCGCGATATACAACGGCGTTTTTCCGTTTATATTCCTGATGTGTACGTCCCCACCGGAAACCAATAACAGTTTGACGGATTCGGGGGAACGATTTAGAATAACGGCGATATGAAGGGGCGTATCCCCGTGTTCATCGCGAAGATTAACGTCGGCTCCCCGTGAGACAAGCAAGGCTAAGACGTTTAAATACGCCTCAGGCGGAATTCCGACATGAAGGGGGGTATTTTCGCCCGCGTCCGTGGCGTTTACGTCCGCGCCTGAGTTTACCAGCATGGAAATGATGTCAAGGTTTCCAACCCTTACGGCTTCATGAAGGGCGGTCGCCCCCGATGTGGTTTTTAAATTAAGATCAATTTTTTTCTCCAGCAGGAAAATTACAAGGCCTGTGTGGTTTT
>Ga0268262_10001216_pt1 | contig 32480 bp, 28 predicted proteins | sample TergutNc150P3_FD_190354 | JGI IMG/M metagenome (GOLD analysis project Ga0268262, IMG submission 190354) | Nasutitermes corniger P3 segment gut microbial community from laboratory colony in Florida, USA - Nc150 P3 (SPAdes) (version 2) | ecosystem: Host-associated > Arthropoda: Insects >... | reverse complement strand
AATCGGCAAAATCGTCCAAAAACCGTTCCGTCATGGCGGAGGTAAGAGCTTGTTTGCAAATAAAATGACGGTATAAGGCAGGCTTGCTTACGCCCAATTCCTTGGCAAGCTGGGAGAGACTGGTTTTCCTGTAAAAGTTGCGCCCCCACACACGGAACGCCGCATCCTCAATTTCTGTCTTTGTCATTTAACCTCATGTTACCGACCGTTCGTTAACTTAACTATAACCAACAGAAAATAAAAAAGCAACAGGTTTTTAGATAGATTTGTAAAAAAAAAGCTGTTTTCGAGTATTTAACATGATATTTTTTAGTATTTTCTCTATTTTTGTCTTTTTTTCTGTTTATAGCATGAATAATGCTTATTAATAATGTTTATTAGAGTATAATAAAAACGATTAATAATATGAAAGGAATAGGGAGCATTTTATGGATTTAAAACTTATTTTTTTGGTAATTCTTGGGGTTGTATCGATTGTTTATCTTATAACATTATTTTTTAAAGACAGTATTCTTCAATGTATACTGAAAGGCTGTCTTGTCCCTCTTATTCTGGCGGTATATCTTTGCGGCGCAAACACAATTCTTTTACCGATAATTCTTGCTCTTGTTTTCGGCTGGCTTGGCGACATATTCCTGCTGAAAATATCCAACCTGTTATGCTTCCGTTTAGGTCTTGCAAGCTTTTTACTGGGGCATATTTTCTACATAGTAATGATGATTACTTACGCCCAGCCGTTTAACATTATTGTTTTAATTATCAGCGTTTTAGTCGCCGTCTGTTACGGAATATTTATGTTTAGAATGGTTAAACCTACACCCGATATGAAAATCCCTGTTATAGCCTACGAGACAATCCTTTTTACAATGGCAGTTTTCGCATTACAGCTTTTCCTGTCGCAAGGCGGAAAGTTCGGCGCATTTGTATTTGCGGGAAGCATTTTCTTTGTAGCCTCAGATTCCATGTTAGCGCTTGCGACCTTCCGCAAGAAGGCGCTTAACGTTCCTGTGATGATTACTTATATCGCGGCGCAGCTGCTTATTGTTTTGGGGTTTGTGGTGATGTAGGGGGGGGTGAGATAACAAAGAATAGAATAAATATAAAACAATGTTTCTATCATGGAAGTAAATAAGAACGAAGAGATCCATAGCTTTGTTATTCAAATGAGTAATACCGAATTATTTATAGAACTTGCTGATAGTGAGAAATCTGATATACCTCTTTTTGAAAACAAATTTGACAATGAATATAACAATAAGTTATGTAGTTATTATGGTATTACTAATAACGCAATTATTTCCGGAACAAAAAATATAGAAGATATAATTAAAGGTAAAATAAAAGTTTTACTCGAAGAAAACGGTAATGAATTTATTACACATAAAGAATTGCATGATATAAAAAAGCAAATTATATGGAGACATATCGTATTTTCAAAGGAATTAGAACCATATTATAATATTCTATCTTTTATTTGGGATATATTTCGCGATATTTATAAAATAAAACCATTGGTTCGTACTGACGACTGGAAAAATATTATAAAATTATCAAAGGAATATCTTGAAATTACTAATTTCTCATATAATAATACGGAGTTATTATATAAGTTTGAAAATCGCGCTGTTTCTACAGGAACTGCAATTAAATATTTTATTGAGATATATAAAATACCAATTTCTTTTAATGATGGATATATTGACTTAACAGAAAAAGCAGAAACTATGATTTATGAAAAAATTGATAGTATCATCAAAAATATTGGCGGAATAAATGTTATTTCGTGCTTGTTGTATATTAATCAAGAAAAGTACAATAAAGAACAGCATCGTTTTCATTTTGTTAGGAATTTATCTTCTACCTCTGAAAATATAGTTCCTGATCTTCCAGTTGGGTATTTAATAAATTTAAGTTTAAAATATTTAAGAAATAATATTGAAATTAATAATGAATGTATAGATAAGAATATTAAGGAGCTTTTTGAGTTAACAAGAAATTACTGCTCATTATATGATGTTCAAAGTTATAATGCATGGGAAGATATATTTTTTTCACATGAGAGTTTGCCGTATAAATTACGTGAATTTGTATTGTATGATATAATGTTTTCTATAAATCAATTTAATCCATGTAATTTAAGGAGTCTTCTAAAATATTTATTTTCTTTTATTAATATTCAAACAGTTGGTTTTGATATTAATCTTTATATAGATTTTGTTTCTGATATAATTGAAGAATGCAGAGACAATTTTCGACCGTATATATTGAGAAAGAAGGATTTTTATAGAAAATATTACAAATTATCAACTACAGTTATTGACAAAATATTTAACATGTTCTCATATAATTATTATGAAATAAATAAAGAGTATAGATTTCCTAATGATTATAATAAATGCAATGCGATGTTTAAGCCATTTATTAATATTGGGTCAGGTAAATATTTTTTTATAAATTCTTCTATTTGTTCGATGAATGTATATGAAACGCTTTCAGATAGACTCAGAAATAATGTGAGTAATTTTGAAGAGAATATCGGTTTTCAATTTGAAAAATACATTAAGTATTTACTTTCGCAAAAGAAAATATTTTTCAAATCTGGAAAATATAAAAATGGTAATGGCGAGTGTGATATTATTGTGGAGACCGATGATAAAATACTTTTTATTGAAATAAAGAAGAAGGCATTAACAAGAATTGCAAAGTCAGGAGAAGATATACAGATTTTTATAGATTTGTCTAAGAGTTTACTTGATTCTTCAATACAATTAAATAACCATGAAATTAATTTACGTGAAAATAATAAGTTAGAATTAGAAGATTATACATTACAATTAAATAGACGTGACATTGAAAAGATAACATTGGTATTAAATGATTATGGTACATTACATGATTACTCGATATGCGATCGAATACTAAATAATATAGAAATCGGTGGCTATGATGTATATAATCAAAATTATAAGAATGAATTCAAAAAATTAGAAATAAAATCAAAAAAGTTGCGAGAACAAAACGAGCATATTAACTCATGGAAAAAGAATAAAAACCAACCGCATTTTAATTATAAATTTTTATGTCTTTCGCAGTTTTTAGTCATCTTAGATGAATCATCTTCAAACGAAGAGCTACTGAGAAATTTCTTAAAAATAAAACATATAGTGCTTTACAATCATGATTTTTATTCTTTATATGCTTATGCAAACAAATTAAGAGAAGTGTCTGATGAGAATAATATAACGGACAATGGATAAAATATTTCTTGCTCTACATTAGAATATTCAGTTAATAAGAATATATAATAGTCTGGTAAATTATTAACCTCATTTTACCATTTTACAAATCAGTCTTAAAATAGTAATATTATAATATTATGCTAGGCGCAATCATCGGCGACATTGTCGGCTCAAGGTTTGAATTTAACAATATCCGCACAAAAGATTTTGAGCTATTTGCAAAAGACTGCCAAGTTACCGATGACAGCATAATGACGCTTGCCGTTGCAAAGGCACTCTTGGCTTGTAACGGCGATTGGAATCAGCTTGGACAGAATGCCGTCAAATATATGCAGGAAATCGGGCGCAAATACCCCAACTGCGGTTTTGGCGGTATGTTTAGAAGGTGGGTGTTTAGCGATAAGCCCGCTCCGTATAACAGTTTTGGAAACGGGGCGGCAATGCGTGTTTCGCCGTGCGGTTTTATAGCGCAAACCGAAGAAGAGGCGATACTGCTTTCCAAAAAAGTTACCGAAGTTACGCATAACCACCCTGAAGGATTAAAAGGGGCGGAAGCTGTTTCAGTGGCTATTTTTATGGCACGTAACAAATTGTCTAAGAGCGATATAAAAAAAAGAATAGAAAAAGATTACTATGCTCTTAACTTTACCCTTGACAGTATCCGTGATGATTATCAATTTGATGTGTCCTGCCAAGGGACAGTACCTCAGGCGATTATTGCTTTTCTTGAATCAAATTCATTTGAGGACGCTGTCCGTAACGCAATAAGCCTTGGCGGTGACAGCGATACGTTAGCCGCAATCACGGGAAGCATTGCGGAAGCTTTTTACGGCGTTCCTTCCGATATGAAAAGCGAGGCGCTGACTTATCTTGACGGCGAATTGCTTAGTATTTACAAGGAATGGGAAAAATTAATAGTGAAATCTCAGCAGCCGAGTAATCCTCGGTAACTCAATCCATAACTTATTATACTATATTGACATAAACAAAAAACCGTTATAAATTGTATATTATTCAATTTTTTAAGAGGTGATATAAATGAAAAAGATAGCAGTTGCTTTTTCTGTTTTGGCTATTACCGCTGTTTTAATGACAGGCTGTTCAAAAGATTCAAGCGGGTTGACGATTAAAAAGGGTACTCTAATGATCGGTATGGAGATTGGTTATCCGCCAATGGAATATATGGCGGACGACGGTATTACTCCTGTCGGGTTTGACGTAAGTTTGGGAAAGGCTCTCGCTAAAAAAATGGGGCTTGAAGCCCAGTTTGTGGATACGGCATGGGACGGTATTTTTGCCGGAGTTAATACAAAGAAGTATGACTGTATTATCTCCTCTGTAACAATCAATCCGGCTCGGCTTGAGGCGCATAATTTCAGCAAACCCTATATTCAAAATACTCTCGCTATTGTCATGCCTAAAAATTCAAAGTACAAGGTTCGCTCGCCGCAGGATCTTGCGGGGCTTGGCGTCGCTTATCAGGAAGAAACAACGTCAGATAGTTACATGACAGACCTTGCGAAAAAGGGATTAATGTTCACTCCTTACGAATATGACAAAGTATTATATTGTTTCGACGAGTTGCGCCTTGGCAGAGTTGACGCTATTATGACCGATCTTCTGGTCGCTTATGAATATTTAGCCCGTTCCGATTTTTTTGAAATTGTCTGGCAGGGCGGAGAAGAAGAATTCGGTATTTGCATGAAGAAAGGAAATGACGCTTTAACAAACGCTATAAATAAAGTCCTTGATGAACTTTTTGAAAACGGAACTATGCTGAAAATATCAAAAGAAATATTTGACGGCATGGATCTGGTTACTAATGTACGGCGATAAAATTTAATGGAAAATTTTAAAACGATTATTTTTTCATGGACACCCCAGCTTTTAAGAGGCGCAAGAGTAACTATTGCGCTTACAGTGTTAGCTGTCGGCGCCGGGCTTGTTTTAAGTCTTTTTTTGGCGCTGGGCAAGATGTCAAAAAATAAAGTAATAAATAAAATTTGCAGCGCCTATGTGTTTTTCTTTAGGGGCACGCCGCTCTTAATGCAGCTTTATTTTGTTTATTACGCTCTCCCAATGATTATCCCGGCGTTAACAATTAACAGCCGCTTTCTTGCGGCATTCATCGCCTACTCGCTGAACGCCGGCGCTTACTGCGCGGAAATAATCAGGGCGGCGATTCAAAGCATAGACAAAGGTCAATTTGAGGCTTCCCGGGCTTTGGGATTATCTTACGCGCAAACAATGCGCCTTGTAATTATCCCTCAGTCTATCCGCAGATTAATTCCGCCTGTCGGCAATGAATTTATCATGATGTTAAAAGACGCTTCTTTGGTTTCGATGATTGCGTTAGTTGACATTACAAAGGCTACAAGAAATATCGAAGGCTCCACAAGATCGGCTCTTGTATATATTCCGGCAATGATTCTTTATTTAATCATTACAGCCGTATTCTCTTTTATTTTCCGTAAGGCGGAAAATAAATATTCAGTGTACGAGTGAGTCCGTTATGTCAATGATAAAAACTGTAGAGGTAAGCAAAACTTTTCACGGCGGCAACGGGCGAGGTCCGCTCGATGTGCTTAAAAATGTTTCGTTGACAGTTGAACAAAGCGAAGTTGTGTGCATAATCGGTCCTTCGGGGGCGGGGAAATCGACGTATCTTCGCACTCTTAATCGGCTGGAAACCATAGACGAGGGGCAAATATATATCGAGGATAATTTGCTTTTTGACTGCCATAACGGAGTTAACAGCGTAAAAATGCACAATGACGAGCGGAATAAAATACTATTGGAAGTTGGAATGGTTTTTCAGCGTTTTAATCTTTTTCCGCACAAAACTGCGCTGGAAAACGTAATGCTTGCGCCTCACAATGTCCGCAAATTGCCTTTGGCGCAGGCGAGGGAAAAATCCGAGCAGATACTTGAACGGGTCGGTTTAAGCGATAAAATTAATTCTTACCCATCGCAGCTTTCGGGCGGACAGCAGCAGCGTGTAGCGATTGCGAGGGCGCTTGCAATGGAGCCGAGAATTATGCTTTTTGATGAGCCGACTTCCGCCCTTGATCCCGAGCTTGTCGGCGAAGTGCTAGCTGTCATGAAACAGTTAGCCGCAGGCGGTATGACAATGCTGGTAGTTTCGCACGAAATGGGTTTTGCCCGTGAGGTGGCGGATAGGGTAGTGTTCATGTTTGAAGGTTCTATTCTGGAAGAAGGAAAACCTGAACAATTATTTACTAACCCGTCAAATGACCGTACAAGACAATTTTTACAAAGCGTTTTATAACTTTATTGCCTAAATAAATATTATGTGATATTATATCTATAGACTATGAATATTGCTCTTTTTAGCGATTGTTACACTCCTCAGGTTAACGGAGTTGTTACCGTTGTCAGAACGCTTAAAACGGAATTGGAAAAACAGGGGCATAATGTCTATGTGTTTACCGTGCATAACCCCGACGCTGTTGAAGAACCCAATGTTTTCCGTACAAGCGCGTCAATTCAATTTAAAAATGAACCTCAGCACCGCATAGGATTTTTTATAGCGGAGCAGATGATTAAACAAGTCCGCTCCCTTAACATTGACATTATTCACACTCATACGGAATTTACCCTGTATCTTGCGTCCCGTATTGTCAGCCGCAAACTTAAAATTCCTTCTATTCACACCATGCACACTTTTTATAAAGACTACTTAAATTACACGCCGTTTCTTTTGGAGCTTTATTTCAGAAAAAACATGGATACTTATTTTCGTCATATTTTCAGAAGTCAAAAATGTATAATTGCGCCTTCCAAAAAAATAAAATTTTTTCTTGAAGAAATAAAAGTTACGATGCCGATACATGTAGTTCCCAACGGGATAGACCTCTCGCTTTTTTACGAACGCTCTGACAGCATAAAAAATGACTCTTTTCTTTTCCGCAAAAAATACAATGTTGCCGACGATGAAGAATTAATCGTTTTTGTAGGAAGGCTTGGAAGCGAGAAAAATGTCGTAACGCTGATAGAAAATTTTAATGAGATTCAATCACGCAGAGAAAAAGTTAAATTGATGCTTGTAGGCGACGGTCCCGATAAAAAGTCCTTACAGGAAAAATGTTACGAGCTTGGGCTTGCGAATTCCGTAGTATTTACGGGATATTTGCGCTGGCCCGATGAAATTCGCCAGGTTTACAGGGCGGCTGATATTTTTATGAGCGCCTCTCACAGCGAAGTTCACCCGATTACTTTTATCGAAGCGATGGCGGCAGGGCTTCCTGTTGTCGCCGCAGCCGACCCAAGCATTGAGGGAATGGTAGTAAACGGCGATAACGGCTGGGCGGTAGAAAACGATAAATTGATGTGGGAAAAAGCAATTGATATTCTGTCGGATAAAGATAAAAAAGAAAAAATGGGAAAACGTTCCGATGAAATATCAAGAGTTTATTCTGTCGATAATTTTATCAGAAGAATGCTTGATGTTTATGAAGAATACCGCAAGCGGTAACCCATTATGCTCATTAAACATATCAATGCTGAATAAAATTAATCAGAAAGAATATGTAAACATCGGGCTTTTTACGGTTTCCAGTATCCATGAAATTTTATTATGGATAATGCTGAAATTGACTCCGACATAAGCGGAATAATCGCCTTTTGCCACCTTGTTTTCTTTTAAATATTCGCTGAACCTCGGTTCAAATTCCCATGATAAATCGTCAGTTATGTCCGAAGCAATCGCCGGCCAATATTCGTTAGCGCAAATTACAATATTGTAAGATATTTTTTGCAATTCGGATTTGACGTTAGGTGTAAAAGCCGGTTTGTCCGATAATGTAACGCCGGTATTAGCGCTGTTAAGCTCCAGGTTTATGTTATTTAACTGTACGCCTTCCTTTGCGGTACATTCAGTGTTTATTCTTTTCTCTATATTTTTTTCGCTGATAAAAAGGGCTCTGATGGTGTATTTATGATCTTTTTTAACAAATGGGAAAGTAATCTTGCCGTTTTTTCTTACCTGTTCTATAGCGTTTTCGCAAAACGATTCGCGGAAATAATCATGAAAATAATTGAAAGTCGCCGGCATGTCCATATCATTCCAATCAGGTTCGCCGTCCTCGCCCCAATCGTAAAATACAACTTTTAAATTGTCTATTTCCGGCGGAATATTTGAATAGTTGGAAAAATTTACAAGGATACCTTTAGACGTGCTTTTGGCGGATATTTTTATATCCGAAAGATCCGAAGCCTGATTTTTTTTCGTACAGCCAAAAGTAATCAGAGCAAAACCTAAAATTAAGGGAATTGCAAACCATGTTCGCAGTCTTAAATTTTTTAAATTATTCATTATTTTATCTCCTAATTTCATATTTTTGATTAATTGTACAGTCAATTTTTCCCTTATGCAATATAAAGACCCTGATAAGCCGATTATCTCTATTTCACAATTGAAGTAAATCAATATATTAGGTAAAATAAACGATGAATTTTGAACAATTAGGCGTTGAGCCGTGTTTTATTAAATGTCTTGAAAAACGTAACATAAAAACAGCGACCGATATTCAATGTAAAGTGATTCCCCGTCTGAGTGCAGGCGAAAGCGTTTTTTTTACATCGGCTACGGGAACGGGCAAGACTTTTGCCTATCTTTTGCCGCTTTTAACTGATTTACTTGTAAAAGAAAAACCAACCTTTGGACCGACTGTTTTGATTTTAGCGCCTACTTTGGAACTTTGTTCCCAGATTTCATCGGAACTGGATTTCCTTTTGGAAGGCTCAACCATTCGTTCTTTCCTAGCGATTGGAAGTATAAGCCTTGACCGCCAAATTGAAAATTATAAAAAGACTAAACCCGATATTGTCGTTGGAAACCCGAACAGGCTCTTTCTTCTTGCGCAGAAAAAAATCCTTAAATTGAATAACTTATCTTCGCTTATTTTTGACGAAGCCGACCGCCTTGTAAGCGGCGAAATGATAGACGACACGGCGGAGTTGTGTTCGCTGATTCGCAAATTCGCAAAAGCAGATAACATTCTTCTTGCGGCGTGTTCCGCTACGATAAACAAAAAATGCGTGGAAAAAGTGCAAGCCGTCTTTTTCGGCGAAAGGGAGAGCGGAGAATTCGCCTTTATTGAGTCCGAAGACAATGAAATTCTGCGGGACAAAATAGAACACTGGGCTATTTTCAGCGAAAAACGCCGTAAGGATCAAACTTTGCGCTCCTTGTTAGCCGCCATTAAAACAAAAAAATCCCGTGTTAAAGCGCTGGTGTTTATCAGCAAAGGCGATGAAGCGGCGTTAGTCCTCTCGCGCCTCCAGTACCACCATGTTTCGGCTGCAGGACTTTTTGGAAAAATAGGCAACAAACCCCTCTCCGGCGCAGACCGCAAAGAGGCGCTCGAACTGTTCAGAAGCGGAAGCGTAGATGTGCTTGTCTCAACAGATTTAGCCGCCCGAGGTTTAGATATTCCCGATATTACCCATGTAATCGCCCTTGACGTTCCTTCCGACAGCGAAGTATACATACACCGCTGCGGCAGAACAGGCCGAGCCGGAAAAAGAGGCATAATGGTAACAATAGGCGACGAGACCCAGATGCGGTTGTTGGCTTCACTGGAAAAAAAATTAAAGATTAGGGTAAATCCAAAAGAATTGTACATGGGTAAGGTCTGCGTTCCGCAGGCGGAGTAACGCCTTGACATAGGCTAACAAGAGGTTTACTCTTTAAACATTGGAGGAAATATGCCCGATAAAATAACCGCAAATGACGCATGGATTAGCATGATGAATCACAATATTCTTATTGTATGGGATTCTTCATTCAATTTGGGAATACCTGTGGTTGACGAACAGCACCGAGGGATTGTTTCCACCATAAATTCCCTCTGTTATGCGATACAGAACAAGCACGGCAATGAAATGCTGCGGCCTGTAATAAACATGGTTATAGAATATACCCGTATTCATTTTGAGATAGAAGAAGATTTTTTAAAAAAATGCGGCTACCCCGATATAGAAAAACATCATGAATTACACGAAGAATTGACACAATCGTTATCCCACACCAGCCGTGATAGTATTTGGAATAAAGACCCGCAGGAATTTCTGGATTTTCTTAAAAAATGGTGGATTAATCATATCTGTAAAGAAGACAGGGTATTCAGCCAGTATCTGTCAAAAAACAGAAAATAAAAAGGAGCAGGATAACCCTGCTCCTCATTTGCAGCTAACTAATTACTTTTTGTCCAGGTATAAGTATCGCCGTTCGGTCTTGTGTATGTTCCTGCGCCTTCCGCTAAATACTTGTTACGCAAATCGCCGGGGAATAGAGAAGTGTAAGGACTGCCTATGTCATTTGCGGGAATTTCGCCTTCAAATGTTACAGAGGTAAGGCTGTTGCAGTAATAAAAAACCAAATCCCCAATACTTTTAACGCCGCTAGGTATGGTTATATTGGTAAGAGCGATACAGTTGCGGAAAGCCGCGCTCCCAATGTTTGTAACGCTGTTTGGAATAGTTACGCTTGTAAGTTTGGTGCATTCGTAAAAAGAGCTTATGCCAATGCCTGTAACGGTGTTGGGTATAGTTATGCTTGTAAGTCCGCTGTACGCAAAAGCCGCGCTTCCAATCTCGGTAACGCCCGCCGGTATTGTTATATCTGTAAAAACAGTATTGGCAAAAGCGTTTTCCCCAATCTCGGTAATGGTGTTCGGCAGGGTTATACCGGTAAGAGCGGTACAGCCGTTAAATGCGTTCGCCCCAATACTTGTAACGCTGAGCGGTATGGTTACGCTGACAAGTTTTTCGCAAGCGCGGAAAGTTCCGTTAGCGATGCTTGTAATTTTATTTGGTATGATTATTTTGGTAAGGCTTTCACAGCCTCTAAAAGCGTCATTTCCGATTGTAGTAACGCTGTTGGGTAAATTTATTGCGAAAAGATTTTCACAGCCTCTAAAAGCCCCATTCCCGATAGTAGTAATAGAGCTTGGTATAGTTACTTTAAGTATGTCTTTCCCATTGAATACATTTTCTCCTATCTCTGAAACAGTTATTCCCAGCAACTTTGAAGGAATCTTAACTATTTGTTTTTTACCGTCGTAACGGGTAATTTTCACGGATTTTCCGCCGTCTACCGGCGCAACCCTAAAATCGTTTCTTTCGTCATCCGCTTTTGAGCACGATGACAGGATGACGATTAACGCCGCCATAAGCCAAAATACCATTTTTGTTTTCTTCATAAATTCTCCTTTTTATTAACGAATTATAATTATTTTCCGTTTTTTATGAGTTTTGTCAATAGAAGAGAAAAAATATTCCGCATTTAAAAAGAAAATAAATGGCAGGGATAGCCGATATTAATCAATTTCCTGCGCAAAGTTCCACAACGAAATTTACAAATGCGTTAAAATACTCAGGCGTAAGGCGTGCCGGAGTGTCCTGAGCGTTGTTTAAATTGCGCCATGTTTCAGGCAGACGGCGGTATTCATTCGGCGCTTTTATTTCACCCGAGATAATTAAGTTTCCAAAGTCGGGGCGATCCCGTAACAGCGCTTCGTATTGATTGGCTTCGCTGGCGGGGAGCATGGTAACTGTCTGGGCGGCAAGCCCGGCGCGTAAAAAACCAACGTCGTCGGAGAATGGAGTAGGAGCGAGCAGTACCCTTTCCAGCCGTAAGTTTTGGGCTGTTTCAAGAGCGTGGTCCCGCAAAGACGCTATATTTTTTATTATTTCGCGGATGTTTTGGCTAACGCCGTCATGTCCGGCTGTTTTTAAAATAAGGTCTGTAGTTGTGGAAATAATAAAAACGCCGCCGGAACCGCATGCGTCAAAATTAAATATCTTCGCTTTTTCAAGCCCCCAGCTTTTTATTTTTTTCGCCAGAGTAAAAGAGCCTTGTTTTTCAAAACTTTCACCCGCAACTAATTCTTCCTTGTCCGTAAAAACAATTAACCAGCGGTCAATCCCTTTTTGCGCCAGAGTAACGGCGGCGTTTAACAGATGAAACACGGCGATACTGTTGTCATTCGCTCCGGGACTGCCTGCCACACGGTCGTAATGAGCGGAAAAAAGATAGGGGGCTGTTCCGCTGAACGGAAAAACGCCGCTTGCCGAGCGAAGCGATTTTTGCCCGGGCGGGAAAACAAAAATATGATTGTTTCCTTCCACATTAATTACGGTTGAATTAAAATTAAGAGCCGATATTTGCTTTGTTAAGATCGCATAACGGTCGGCGTCCGGTGCGATAAAATCAAAATAACGGTCGTATGGGCTGTGTTTTGCCCATTCAGGCGTTTTTATGCTTTGACCAGCGCTTGATTTCACTCGGTTATTTTTTCCGCCTTAAATGAATTGGAAGGAGAGACAAGCTCCTGCTGGGTGTCAATAATTTTAAGCTCTATTAATTTTTCGTTTTTATCCGCCGTCTTAAAACTGGCGTCTAAAATGCCGAAAACAGAGGCGGTGCATAGTTCCAGCGTTTTTTTAAGGTCTTTGGTTTCCAAATACCTGGATAAAAATACCGCCGTGGTCATGTCCCCTGTTCCCGCTACGCCCTTGCCCAGCGGCAATTCGGGAGTTGTAATTTTATAAATTTCTTTTTTATCGGAAGCGGAGGCGATCATGGAAAGCTCTCCTTCTTTTTCTTTGTAACTTGTTACAAGAATAATTGAAGGTCCCATTTCATGCAGGAGTTTTATGGCTTTTAACGCATCGCCTAAATTTTGCGTATTTATTCCGGTTATAGCTTCAAGTTCAAACTGGTTAGGCGTAACAATATCCGCAAGCGGTATAAGTTCTTTTTTAAAAATATCGGGAATATCGGGCTTTACATAAAAACCCCGCCCCACGTCGCCCATTACAGGATCGCAGGTGTAAAGTGCGTTAGGTGATTGGCTTCGCACTTTTTTAACAGCGTCTGCAATCGCCATGGCGACGGAAGCGTCGCCTAAGTAGCCTGAAAGCACCGCCTCGCAGCGGTTAAGCGCGTTTCTCTCTTCCAGCCCTACGACAAGTTCCAGCGCCAATTCCGCGCCCAGAACTTTCCCTTTCCAAGAGCCGTAACCCGTATGGTTGGAAAACGCAACTGTGTTAATCGCCCATACTTCATGTCCAAGCCTCTGCAAGGGGAAAACGGCGGCGGTATTTCCCGCGTATCCGTAAACCACATGAGACTGAATCGATAAAACCGCCATATTGTACCTTCCGTTTACCGTACTCTGTGAAATATTCGATCAACTAACAAAACTAAAAACCTTAAAAATTTTCCGTGGCTTTGTCCGTATTTTTTGGAAAAGTCACCCGCCGCTTTTGTCAGCGAATACGCTCCGTATTTCTTTTTTAAGAAATCCCAGTGCTTTATTATCCACACATAAAGATCGGCTTCCGTTCTTCCGGGGAAATTTGCAAGTAACCACTGTTCCCTGATTATCTTTATAACAGGATTATATACATTATTGTACCACGATACAAGGGCGTTGTTAAAATGTATTTCTTCATCGATGTCCTCGTTTAAGTAGTATTTATGCACAAGTATATGGTTATAAATAACATCGTAGCGTCCGGGAGCGCTGAAATTCATATCCCAGTAATCCGTTAAATCGCCGAATAATGTTTCGGTGTAAAAAATATTTTTTTCGTATTCAATAAGTTCCGACGTTAACTCGTCCGTAGTCATGGACGGATTAATATTCATTTCCGTTGTAAGACTGATTACCTCTGCATCGATAAATTCCACGCCCTGCATTTTCGCCACGGACACACGGTGGTTTCCGTCTCGGACAAAATATACTCCGCCTATTTCATACAAAAGAATCGGAGGAAGGATAATATCTTTTATGTGCGCTTCGTCAACTCTTTGCCAGCGGTGGCGCAAATGTTCCTTTCTTGGAAGAAAAAATTTATTAAAATCGTGGTAACGCCCTTCGCTTCCGACAATCATTTTTATCGGCACTGTTTGGCTTCCCATGTATACTTCGTTTTTCGGTTTTAAAATATCTTTAACGTCATTAAAAGAAAGCAATTTATCCCGATCAGTATTTAAAAAATTCTGTAATTGAGATAACATCGCTTTTCCCCTGGCGCGGGAAAAATCAGCGTAGGTTTGTTGTGTTATCGCGTCAACTGCCATTTTCATCTCCCAAATTTATAATATAGTGACTAAAAGCGTTAACAACTGTTGTGTTGTTCCATTTTGTACTGCGAATATCATTTAAATCATACAGGTGAATATGACCATGAACAAGGTATTTAGGTTTAAATACTTTCATAAACCATAAAAAAGACTTAAACCCGTTATGACATTTATCGTTTTTATCGTGAATGCCCTTGGGCGGAGCGTGGGTTAAAAGCACGTCAAGAAAACGCCCGTGTACAAGGCGGTTCCAAAGAAGCCTTGGAATTATTTTTAAAATTTCAAAAAACATTTCGGAATTGGTATATTGATTGGGACCGTTATTGTAACGCATAGATCCGCCGAAGCCCGCCACGATAAAATTGCCTTCTTTTTTTACCTTGGTTCCCAGATAAATCGCTCCGCATCCTAAATACTCTTTTATCCCCTGATACAGCGGCGTATCCCATCGTTTTTTGTAATTGTTTATTTCCTCGGTATGGTGGTTTCCGAAAATGAAAAACAGCGGCTTATTAAGGTTGGAAATGATAAAATCGAGGTAATCCAGCGGCAAATCGCCCGCGGAAAGTATAAAATCGACGTCTCCAAAACGTTCTTTTATCATGGGAGAATAGACTTGGGTGTCAACTTGGTCGGAAATACACAGTATTTTCAATAAAAAGTCCTTTTTTGTCGATAATATATGATATATAATCATTCTAATGTATTATATTGGTAATAGGAAGGTAAAATGACAAAAAAGATTACAGTGATTTGGGTGTTTTTATTTTTTGCCGGTCTTTGTTATGGGCAGTCCAGCTTTTCAAAAGGCGAGGAACTGATGATGAAAAATCAGCCTGCTCAGGCATTGGATTTCCTTATACGCGCTGTTTCCGAGGAACCCTCTAATACTGTGGCGTATCTTTACCTTGGGATTGTATATGAACAGCTTGGCAGGTCTGAAGAAGCCATTACAATTTACAGGCGGATTTTACCTTCCGCCGGAAGATATTCCGCCGCTGTCGCCAATAATTTGGGGAATGTTTATTTTCAAAAAGGAAATATAGATACAGCCGAGCAGTATTATAATCAGGCGATTGGCTTTGATTCAGGGTATCCAAACGCGTACCTTGGAAGGGCGAACACCAGAACAAAAGCCGGCAACCTGCAAAACGCCGTTTTGGACTACGAACAATATTTAAAATTGGAACCGCGTTCTTCACAGCGTGTCAGCATTGAACAGCTTATAAATTTGATACGAACGGAAGCCGCTGCGGCGGAAATGAAAAGGCTGATGGCGGAAGAAGAAGCCCGCCGTCTTGCCGAAGAAAGGCAAAAACTTTTGGATTCAGTTTCCGCTTCTCTGCAATCGGGCGCTTCTTCCGGTAAGGGGCTTTCTACCGGTACGGAAAATGTCGAGAATTATGACGGTGAATTTGTGCTTGATTAGGAAAATATAATTTAATAATATATTAATGGGGGGGATTTAAATGTCATCAAAACAAAAAATTATTTTAATCTCGGGCGGAGTTTTACTTGTTCTGCTCATTACCGGGTTAATTTTTTTCCTGACGCGCGGACACAGCGGCGGTAAAATGTCCGGTACTGTAAGAACCAGCAGTATGGATAAAAAAAGAATTAACACGATAAAACTTGCGTCCAGTTACGCCCAAAAAGGAGAATTTGACAGAGCGTTAAATCTTCTTGACGGTCTTTTAATCGACGACCCTGACGATGAAGAAGCTATTGCGCTTCAACAAGCCATATTGAGTATGGATCGCAATAACACCAACGGCGCGGATGCCTTAATCGAAGCCCAGCGCAGATTCCTTGAAGAACAGCAGCGGCAAAACGCCGCAATGGTTTCCAGCCTGCAAAGAGTAAACGTAAGCGCAAACGCCGCCGATTCTGCCGCAAACTCAAAATCAGCGGCTGAAGCGGAAGCCGCCGCCGCTCGCAGAGCCGCCGCGGAAGCGGAAGCGGCGCGGAAAAAAGCGCAGGATGAAGAACTTGCCAAGGCAAGCCGTGAAATGCAAGAGCTTATGCGAAAAGTAAATAATCTTGTCGCTGACGGCAAAGCAAGACTTGCTTCCGATAACTATTCGGGCGCGGTACAGTTATTTAACGAAGCTAAAAAAATGCTCCCTCCCGGTGAACACCGTTTTGACTCGCAAAAATTATCTGAAATAGCCGACGCATATTATGATTACAGCGCCAGAAATCCCAATTCCGTTAACGGAAAAGAAGCTGTAGGCAGCGCGTCGCAGCTGGCAAACGAAGCTATAACTCTGGATGCGACTCAGGCTCTGCCGCATTATGTCGTTGGGCGTATCGCGCGCGACGTCAGTCAGAATGAAAAAGCAATAAGCGAGTTCAGAGAGGCGGCGCGTCTTGATTCGACAAACGCCATGTACTTCCATGACCTAGGAAGAGTGTTGTTTATGTCGAAGAGGTATTCGGAAGCCAGAGACAATTTCCAGACGGCGACAAAATTAAACCCGAAGTATGAACCTTCTTGGTACAATCTTGGCGGAACTTTGCGCGCACTTAACCGCACCGATGACGCGCTTGCCGCATATAGGCAGGCTGTCGCCGTGAAAGCCGATTATTCAGCGGCGCACAGAGAGATTGGCAGGCTTCTTTTTGCAAAGGGAGACGCGCAGGGAGCGATTAAATCTTTTACAAGCGCGCTGCAATCGAATCAGAATGATTTTAACACAATATGCGAATTGGCTGCCGCCTACAGTCAGGCAAATAACTTTACGGAAGCGGAAAATGTTTTTTCAAGGGCGATTAAATTAAACGCTTCTGATCCGCAGACAAATTACAATATGGCTGTAGTAAAACTGGAGCTTAAGAAAAACAGCGAGGCGCTCAGCTTTGCGAAGATGGCTGTAGACGCAAGTCCTTCCAACGCGATTTATGTATACACCTTGGGGCTTGCGTGCGAGGCGATGGGCGCTTCAGACCAGGCTATTGCGGCGTACAAAAGAGCCGCGTCATTAGACACAAAATACGCGCGCCCAAGAATTAACCTTGGCAGTATTTTTATTGCCAACGGAAATGTTTCCGAGGCTATTTCATATCTTAACGAAGCATATTCAGCCGATCCTACGAATTTTGAGGTAAACAACAATTTGGGAGCGGTATACGCAAAGCAGGAAAATTGGAATTCCAGCATTAATCATTATGAACGCGCGTTGAATGTAAAGCAGAATGATCCTGTAGTGCGCCTTAATCTTGCCCGCGCCTACACAGGAGCGGGCGATCTTCAAAAAGCGCAGAACGCGTACCAAGCCGTATTACGTTTAACGCCCGACAACTGGGACGCTATGTACGAGCTTGGAATGACATGCGTATCGCTTGGGCAGAATTCCGACGCAAAACGTTATTTGCAGGACTTGGTAAGCCGTAACCCGAATTATTCCGGTAAAGCGGAAGCGGAAAGGATATTAAGAAGTTTATGAACGCGATAATTACAGTTGTAGGAACCGACAAGGTTGGAATAATAGCGAAAGTATCCGCGTTTTTAGCGGAACGCGGCATCAATATAGAAGATATATCGCAGACAGTTTTAAGCGGTAATTTTGTAATGATGATGATGGTAAGCTTAGGCTCCTGTTCAAAAGCGCTTGAAGAAATAAAGAAAGAACTTGCGGCGTTAGGGGACACGCTGAATGTAAGCATAAGCCTTATGCACGAAAAAGTTTTTTCCACCATGCATAGGATATAAAAAAATACTTCGTATTTTTTTATATCCTTAGGAGAAAAGCAAAGCTTTTCTCCATAAATAAGTTTTTATAAAGGACATTAAGGTATAAGAATAGTTATGTTATTTACGCCATTTGAAATAAAAGAAACTGTAGATATGTTTATGCGCTACAAGCTGGACATACGCGCTATAACGCTCGGTGTCTCTCTCTTGGATTGCATTAGCGCAACAGGGGACGCTACTCGAAAAAAAATACGAGAGAAACTTCTGCGCGTGGCAGGTTCGCTTGTAAAAACAGGCTGTGATATTGAGACAGAATACGGTATTCCAATCATCAATAAACGCATATCCGTTACGCCGATAGCCCTTGTCGCCGCTTCATGCGAAGATAAAGACTATACGCCGTTCGCCAAAACCCTGGATTCCGTAGCGAAAGAACTGGGCGTTGATTTTATCGGCGGCTTTTCCGCCCTTGTTCAAAAAGGGATCTCTTCCGGCGACGAAAAACTTATCCGCTCCCTGCCGGACGCTCTTTCGCAGACCGCGCAAGTCTGCGCTTCTGTCAATGTCGCGGCTACAAAGAGCGGCATTAACATGGACGCTGTACGGCTCATGGGCGAAATAATTAAAAAAACGGCGCAGGCAACCGCGGATAAAGACGGAATTGGCTGCGCTAAGCTGGTTGTCTTTTGCAACGCGCCGGAAGACAATCCTTTCATGGCGGGGGCTTTTCACGGAGTAGGGGAGGCGGAAAGCGTTCTTAACGTGGGAGTATCGGGACCCGGCGTAATAAAAGCCGCCATTGAAAACTGCCGCGAAATGACTTTTGACGCGTTAGCCGATACTATCAAAAAAACAGCTTTTAAAATAACCCGCATGGGACAGCTTGTAGGCATGGAAGCCGCAAACCGCATAGGAGTTCCATTCGGCATTTTAGACCTCTCTCTTGCGCCGACTCCGGCAGTAGGCGACTCTGTAGCGAGAATACTTGAAGAAATGGGTCTTGAAGCCGCCGGAACCCACGGCACTACAGCCGCCCTTGCGATGTTAACCGACATGGTAAAAAAAGGCGGCGTAATGGCGTCAACCCATGTAGGCGGCTTTTCCGGCGCGTTTATTCCCGTCTCCGAAGACGAAGGCATGGTGGCGGCGGTAAAAAACGGTACGATCTCATTAGACAAACTGGAAGCTATGACCTGTGTCTGCTCCGTAGGGCTGGACATGATCCCTCTGCCCGGCGACACAACACCCGCTACAATCGCCGCAATTATCGCCGATGAAATGGCAATCGGCATGGTGAACAACAAAACAACCGCCGTGCGGGTAATTCCAGTCCCCGGCAAAAAAGCCGGCGAGTGGGCGGAATTCGGCGGACTGCTGGGCGGCTCTCCCATAATGGCAGTCAACAGCGCAAAGAGCGACGCGTTCATCAACCGCGGCGGACGCATTCCCGCGCCCATTCACAGCTTTAGAAATTAATAAGAAATTATTTTACGAAAAACAATGGGAATCTTCTAAACCTACTATTTTACTAGGTATAAAATAAGTGTATTTTTTTAACTATTGACATATAAAATGTTTTAATGCATACTAAATGTGTATAAAGGGGGATTCCCCATTATATAAATAAAAAGGAAGGAAGGATTATTATGAAAGAGAAAGAAAGAGTAAGAGAGATGAATGAAATAATTGCAATGGAAAGAATTGAAGAAGAAAAACGTGAAAAAGGGATAAATGACGTTGAGGAAGTTATTAAAAGAGACGAAGAAAAATATAATGCCAAAATAAATGAAGTTGAGGTAATTATAGAAAAAGATGAAGAAAAATATAATGAAAAAATAAATGAATTTGAAGATGAAATATTGGAAGACCAGGACAGAGTAGGGGCTCTTGGCGAACCGGGCAAAAAATAATTAGAAATAAAATTATTTTTTAAAATGTACGGCGCAGTCCGGCAAATAGTTAATGACTGTTTGCGAAGCTGCGCCGTATTTATTTTTGCATGTTGTAAATTATTAGGCTCTATTCCTGAACAGCCGATTTTGTAATTAAAATCTTATCGATCCTGTTGCCGTCTTTATCTAAAACTTTAAACTTATATCCCTGATAATTAAAACTGTCGCCGATACGGGGAAGTTCTCCGGCAATATACAAAATAAGCCCCGCGAGGGTGTGGAAATCTTTTTCCTCTCCAAAACCGGTAAGACCAAGCGCTTTTGCCGCGTCGTCAATATTGAGCGTGCCGTCGGCTAAGAAACTGCCATCTTCCTGTTTAAGGAGAGGCTCCTCGCTTGCGGCGGGAATTGAAAGTTCTCCCACAATCTCCTCAACTAACGATGTAATCGAAAGAAGACCGGCAAGCCCGCCGTATTCGTCCATGACAAACAGGAAATTTGACCGCCCTTGTTTAAAAGATTCAAACGCTTTTATAGCCGGCATTGTTTCGGGGATAAATTGCGCTTTTTTTGTTATCGCGCGTAATCCAAGAGGAGCGCTTAACGCGTAATCAAGGATAATGTCCTCCGCGTAAACCGCGCCGACAATCTCGTCGGGGCTTGCGTTTACAACCGGAAAACATCTCTGTTCGCGGTATTCAACGGCTTTCGCGCGGATTTCATCATAAGGGGCGTTAATGTCCAGCAGTTGAATTTCCGAGCGGTGGGTCATGAAGGCGCGCACGGGGCGATCCCCAAGATAAAAAACGCCCTCTACCATGTCGCGTTCTCCGATTTCAACAACGCCGGATTTTTCGCCTTCTATGAGCGTATTGCGCAATTCGTCCTGGAGTTCTTCTTCTGTAATATTGCTGTCGTCAATCTCGGGACGGATTTTTGAGTTAAAAAATGAATTAAATTTTACCGTAGGCAGTGTAAACGGCAGCATGAAAAAAGAAAAAAACTTCATAACAGGTAAAAGAGAAGCGGCTGTTTTTTCAGGCATTATTCTTGACAGCAATTTTGGAAGATTGTCCGCCAGCAGTGTTATAATTACGCCTATAATTATTGCGGATAACGCCATCCATAGCAGGTAAATACCAATTCCGGATTCTTTGTTTCGGAAAAAAAACATAAAGATTTCAGAAAGAATTAATAACGCGCAGAAAACAAGCGGAACTTTAAGTATATTGCCCCATAAACGGCATGAAAGCGATAACTTATGCGGATTTTCCAGCGCTTTAAGAAGAGCCTTGTATCGCTTTGAATCTTCTTTTTCCAGCCGTGTTTTTCTGCATAAACGTAAAGCGGAATCAAATAAAGAAAAAACTCCTATTAAAATAATCAATGCGAATATGATTAATATCAAAACAGGTAAAAGCCCCGCCATTATTAGTTGCCTATTTCCATGCGTTTAAGCGGGCGCACGATTGTAAGTACGTCGGGAGCGGTTTGCATTGTTTTTATTTTTCCGTCGGGTGTAAATTCGTCAAAAATTTGAACAATAGGGAAGCGCGGGTTTTCGGGGTTTACGTCCACAACCTGACCTTTCTTCCCGTTGGATAAAAGCACATAAAGACCGATTGGGTAAATTGACAAAGACAGAACAAGCGCTTTTACTATCGTATCGTCGTATTGTTTGCCTTCGTTCTTTAAAAGCTCCAGCATTCCCGTGTAGCCGTCTTTGGCTTCTTTGTGCGGTCTCTTGGAACTTAACGCCTCGTATGAGCACGTAACGGCTATTATTTTTGAGTACAGGCTTATTTTTTCGCCCGGTATCTGCCGCGGATAACCTGTTCCGCGTTCGCGTTCATGATGTTCAAGCGCGGCAAGACAAACCGGAAGCGGAAAGTTAAAAGATTTAAGCATACTGTAACCAAGGACAGGGTGCGTAAGAATTGCTTTTTGCTCCACGGGATTAAGAGCCCTCTGGCTTAAATAAATATTTGACGGTAATTTTAACATTCCCGCTTCATGCATTAACGCGGCGACTCCAAGCTCTATCAAGCGGTAAGTAGGCAGTTTAAGGTATGTGCCGATTATCATGGAAAGTATGGTTGTACGCACAGAATGAGTAGCAAGATAATTTTTTCCTTCCGCAGGCTCGATATTTTTTAAGATCCTCATTAAAAAACGGCGATCTTCTTTTATGTACTCGGCTATTTCTTTTATTTTTTCGGTTACGGCTTTTTCGTCTAACTCGTCGGACACGGACGCTTTAACAAACATATTTTCCACATAGAAAAGGAAACTTGTATAAAAATCTTCCGCTTTTTTCAGCTTGTCTATATCCGATTGCTGAGAAACCGCCGCTACCGTTCCTATTCCTGCGCCTGCTCCAGCCGCCGCCGTTCCCGCTGCTGCTCCTGAAGAAACATTGTCTCCTCCTGTTCTGACATATTCATCGCTGGCTTCACCTTCGCTGTATACGGTTTTAAAACTCCATTTATCCAGTAATTTTAATAAGTCATCGGAGAAAGGGATTTCCGGAGCGGTAAGGACAAACGCTTTATCAAGATAAACAGGTTTTGAGAAATAACAGTTGGGTTTTACTTCTTTAACTTTAAAATCGTTCATTCTATCCCTCGGAATAAATTACAAATCCGGCATTGTTGACGTAACATGCTCTTTCTTTTATTATATCTATTATTAGGAGAATTTTCATTGAAATTTAAGTACCTGATAATCGCTTTTAGCGTATTAATCATAATAATTGTTTTAATTACAGCGTTATTACCTTTAATATTTTCCGGACATGGAAGCGCGGTAACTTTTCGGTACATTTCTTTACCGCTTCTGTTGTTCATGGGTTTTCTCCTTGTCTGCATGAGCATATTTTTCCTCTTTAATTATCGGCTGTTTTCGCTGTTAGAAAGAGAGGATTGGCCTGCTTTAGCCTACTATTTAGAGCAAAAAATCTATGTAAAACACAGATATTCTAACAGAAATGTAAAGCTTTTAGCCAGTTCTTATCTGGTAATTTCCGATTTTCCTTCGGTTTTAAAGCTTGAAAGCAAGGCTATTTCAGCCAAACCGTCCGTAATAAGCAAAAATATACTGATTTTCGGAGCCGCAAGGGTTTTAAGCGGCGATTATAGGGAAGCGGCTGCCTTTTTTAACTCATATCTTGGAAAATGCAATAAAAAAGATAAACAATGGGTTCTTTGGTTCTACGGTTTTTCACAGCTTTTAAACAGCGGATTTAAACAGGCTGAGTCCGAATTTTCATCTTTGGCTGTTTCCTCGGATAATGTTCTTATAACCGGGCTTTCAGCGTATTTTTTACAGCATTCAATAGAAAAACATTCTTTAACTCCCCAAAAGTGCCGTGAAATGTCGGAAAACGGCCGTGAACGCGTGAAAAACGCTATAAATACCGCTGATAACTGGAAAGGCGAAGCGGAAAGAATGGGGGCGGAAATACATATTGCCATCATAAAAAAATATATCGATGAAGCCGGAAAATGGCTTTTTACGGAAAGACCCGCCGAGCCGCCGCTTTATGCCGATTTGCCGCCTACAGACGCTGATGATGAGACGGAGAAAGAAAGCCAATGAAAAAGATAGAAAAATCGTCAAAATTGGAAAATGTATGTTACGACATACGCGGACCTGTTCTTAAAGAAGCCAGACGGCTGGAAGAAGAAGAAGGGGTAAAAATAATCAAGCTTAATATAGGCAGTCCCGCCGCTTTTGGTCTGAATACGCCGGACGAAATAGTCCACGATATTATCGTAAATTTACACAACGCCCAGCCCTACGGGGAATCACGCGGACTTTTTTCCGCGCGTAAAGCAGTAATGCAGGATTTCCAGTCTAAAGGAGTAATGGACGTAGGAATCGATGATATTTTCATAGGGAACGGGGTAAGCGAGTTAATATCGATGTCGATGCAGGCTCTCCTTGATTCAGGCGATGAGGTTTTAATCCCTATGCCCGATTATCCCCTGTGGACGGCGGTGGTTACCCTTGCAGGCGGCAAGCCCGTTCACTATCTTTGCGATGAATCGTCGGATTGGAACCCCGTTTTAGATGATATTCGCTCTAAAATCACCCCGAAAACCAGGGCTATCGTAGTAATTAACCCCAATAATCCGACAGGCGCAGTCTATGACCGCTCCATTTTGGAAGGAATCGCCCAAATTGCCAGAGAAAAAGACCTAATCGTATATGCCGATGAGATTTACAGCCGTATAACCTACGATGACGCGGTACATATCCCGTTTTCCACGATAGCGCCGGATGTTTTTACCGTAAGTTTTGACGGTTTAAGCAAGGCGTGGCGCGCAACCGGCTTCCGCGCGGGCTGGATGGTGCTTTCCGGCGACAAAAAACGCGCCGCCGGTTATGTTGAAGGGCTTGATATGCTCGCCAGCATGCGTCTTTGCCCCAATATGCCCGCTCAATACGGCGTCCAAACCGCCCTTGGCGGCTATCAAAGCATTAAAGACCTGATTCTCCCCGGGGGCAGATTGAAAGAGCAGAGGGATACGGCGTTTAGCATGGTCAATGAAATTCCCGGTCTTTCCATGGTGAAGCCTAAGGGCGCTCTTTATTGTTTCCCAAAAGTAGACATTAAACGCTTCAATATAAAAAGCGATGAAAAGTTTATGCTCGATTTACTGCACGACCAGCACCTGCTGTTGGTTCATGGGACGGGCTTTAACTGGAAAGACCCCGATCATTTCCGCATAGTTTTTCTCCCCGACAAGACAACTCTTGCGGACGCTATGCGCAGGTTGGGAAAATTTTTAGAAAAATACAGGCAAAATTAGGGAAGATTTTTTCTGCTTGCCGATTTTTTCCAAGTTAAAAGAAGATGGACGCTTTGACGTGGCATTGTAGGAAGCACGCCAATGTCGCCGTTCTGTCTTTCCCCCCACGCTCCCGATAATGTTAATCAGTAAATAAAAAATTATCCGCCTGTGTAACTTTTATTGGGCATACATCTTTAACTCTCATAAAAAAAAGGGAGCAGTGAACACTACTCCCTTTTTATTTTTAAGTGTTCTTTTTAGTTCGGCAATGTACTTGTCGTGCCGAACCCTATCTTGTATGCTCCGCTGCCTGAGTTTGGCGTTACTTTGATATAGTACTCACTGTTGACAGTTAAGTGTGTTCGGGATGTATTTGTAGGATTGATAGAAAGGCTTGCTATGCCCTGTATACTTCTACCATCGTTTGTATACAGTTGTACATTTACGCCTGCCAATGTTCCCGGTTGGAAGTATATATAGTGATTTACCGCCGTTGCGGTAAATTTGAACCATTGTTCGTCGTTTGCGGTGGCAATAGAGCCGTCATACCATGTGTTGATGTTTGTCAGTTCGATTACACCTTCGGTTGGTACGGTTATTGATATTGGCGATCCTGCTGTCGTGCCGAACGCTATCTTGTATGTTCCGCTGGAAGCGCCGCCTGTTACTCTAATATAGTAATAACTGTTGGCAGTTAATGATTTAGGTGCAGCTGTATTAGAGGGACTAAAAGAGATGTTGTTGTTATATACTGCACTTGCTGTACTTTTACCTTCAGATGTATACAGTTGTACATTTACTTCTGACAACGTTCCCGGCTGGAAGTATATATAGTGATTAGTTACCGTTGCTTTGAATTTAAACCATTGTTCTCCGTCTCCGCTCGTAAAATTTCCGTCCGCCCATGTATCAACGGTCAGTTCGGTTGCATCTGTGGGTAACGTTATTACGGGCGTTTCTAATGTCGAGTTGAATGCTATCTTGTATGTTCCGCTGGAAGAGCTTGAAGAGGCTTTGATATAGTACTCACTATTGGCAGTTAACGATCGTTGGACTTTATATGTAGTATACATAGAAAGGGTTGAAGATGTACTTCTACCATCGCTTGTATACAGTTGTACAGTTACTCTCGTCAGCGTTCCCGGCAGAAAGTGTATATAGTGGGTTTCCGCCGTTGCGGTAAATTTAAACCATTGTTCTCCGCCTGCGGTAGTAATAGAGCCGTCAGTCCATGTATCGGCGGTCAGTGGGGTTGCACTTGTGGTTGGTACGGTTACGGTTAATAATATTGGCGAAAAAGGTATCGTGTTGACCCCTATCTTGTATGTTCCGCTGTTTCCGGCTGTATAAGGCGTTACTTTGATATAGTACACATTGCCGGAAGTTAACGATGACCAGGATTGATTTGACCAAGAGGTATAAAGATTTACTCTGCTCCCTTTGGTTGTTTCACGGTCGGCTTCATACAGTTGTACATATACATCATTCAGCGTGCCCGGCTGAAAGTGTATATAGTGGGTTTCCGCCGTTGCGGTAAAATTGAACCATTGTTCGCCGCCGGCATCAATAGTTCCGTCAGTCCATGTGTCGAGAGTAAGAGTATCTTTATTTCCACCTACTCCGGTTTGCGATGACGACGATGAGTTGTCTTCTTCAGGACAGCCTGTAAGAGGCAGAACCATGAATCCTATTACCGTAAAAATTACGGCAATTGCTAAAAGTTTTTTTGTCAGCTTCATTAGAAACTCCTTGCGATTATAATCGCACTGCGGACGATTCCCAAATCATTACCGCACGCGGTCTTTTCCCGCAGTCAGTTTTTTGTGTTTACCCGTATAGGTAAAAACCACTAGAAAAACGTAGGTAAATTTACCTATAAAAGCGCTGAATTTAAACGTACGTTTAAATCCAGCACTTTTTAAAAACCGGCTTGAATTTGTTAAAAGTTATTTTCTTAAGAATTTTTGACTATTTTTAATATATTTTGTGTTTAACGTGGATATAACTTGACAAAAATTAATATTTTTTGTACTATTTCAGAAGAAAAATGTATAAAGAAAAAACTAAAAGTGTTTAGATTAAACGTACGTATAAATCAAGCAGAAATATAGGTAAATTTACCTATATAAAACCTAGGTAATTCCCCCTATTTTCGCCCTTTTGCCCCAATTTTGCCCCAAAAACCACCTGTCCCATAGTTAAATAATTCCTTAATTAATGAATATATCTTTGGTGAGCGGGGGCGGAAAGACATAACAGCGACATTGGCGTGCGTCCAACAAAGCCACGTCAAAGCGTCCCTCAAAACATACCAATAAAGCCCCAAAGAATCGTGCGTCTAATAAACCCTCGCCAGACAAGGAGCTGGTATGGCTTTCCGCACCCGCTCACGGAATTAAATTAATAATATAGGAAATTTTTGTGCAGTTAGCGATAAAATTCTTTATTTTAGGCATAAAAAAAGACGATGCGCCTGGACGTCAGGGCCGAAACCCTATGCACACCGTCTGATTTTAGAGAGGATTTCCCTCCCGGTGTTAATAGTATCGGCTTCGCCTAGAAAAGACTTTAGAGGTTTTTGAGGTAGGGCAGTATTTTGCGCAAAAAACGAGCTAAATTCGCCATTTTTTTGGAAATATCAACCTTCTTTAAGCTTGTTTAATGCTTCTGCCGCGGTGTCAAAATTAAAGTCATTAAGCGCCGAGGCGATGTTTTCCAGAGCGGCGTTATTTTGCGCGCCGAAGTCATAGGTAAGCAAATCGTTTGTAATATTAAGAGCCGCGTCCGAGTCAAAATCATCTACGGCTAAAAGAATTTTTTCGATACTTGCCTTTAACAAAGCGGTATCTCCGCTTTTTTTCTTTTCTGTTTCAACTTTCTTCGGCAGAACGTCTGACAGTTGTTTGTTCAAGTGTAACAGCTTTTCTTTGAAAGCCGGAAATCTCTGCGTGCAGAATTCAAGATCGTTGTTTTTGGAAGCTGTTTCCAGTCTAAACGCGGTATCGGATAAACTCATTGCTCCTATGGTGGACAATCCTGATTTAATTGCGTGTACTAAAATAGAAAATTCTTTCGCGTTCTCGCTATTAAGTTTGTCAGACATGTCGTTGCAGCTTTGCACAAGCTTTTTATTGAAAAGTTCCAGTGTTTCCTTGTACATATCTTCCATGCCGGAAACCCGTTCAAGACCGATTTCCGCGTTGATATCGTTGATTTTGTTTAAGGCGGTAATAAATTCACTGTATTTATTTTCTTTATTTTTTCCTTTTTCATCTTTTATTATTTCCATTTTTTCCGCCGGCAGCCAATCTTTCAGGATTTTGTACATTTCCTGCATATCAATTGGTTTGGAAATAAATCCGTCGAATTCGTTTGATAAAAACATTTCCTTTGCGCCCTGAACCGCGTTTGCGGTTAAGGCTATAATGGGCAGTTCTTTATATTTTTCGCCCAGTTTTCTTATTAATTTGGTCGCTTCAATGCCGTCCATTTCAGGCATCATGTGATCCATAAATACAATGTCATATTTGTTCTTTTGAACAAGATCGATTGCTTCCCTGCCGGAATAAGCCGCTTCTACATTAATCTTAAACAAGCTAAGCAGTCCTTCGGCTACCTTTAAGTTGAATTCATTGTCGTCTACAACCAGAATTTTTGCGTCAGGCGCTGATAGTGTTTCTCCGTCCTCTAAAGCTTTCTTTATTTTGACTTCTTCTTTGTTGCCCAATACAATTGGAACTATCACCAGGAAAAAGCTTCCCTGTTCATATTCGCTGTCAACAATTATCTGCCCGCCCATCATTTCCACAAAAGTTCTGCTGATTGAAAGTCCTAATCCCGTTCCGATTATGTTATGGCTTTTTTCATTTTCAAACCGCTGGAAAGTATCAAAAAGTTTCGGAATGTCTTCTTTGCGAATTCCTATGCCGCTGTCTTTTATCTCGAACCTGAGTTTGTTGTCAGCGACGGTAACTTTAAACTTTACAAACCCTTTTTCGGTGTATTTAACCGCGTTTCCGCAAATATTGGTTAATACCTGTTTAAGCCTTACATCGTCTCCGTACAGGTAACGGGGCATCGTCTTCATATCAACTTCATAATCAAATTTAAGATTTTTCTTTTGCGTAATATAACTGAACATGGAAAAAACATTATCCAAAAGCACATGAAAATCGTAGTTAACCGGATTAAGCGTTAATTTACCCGCCTCTATTTTTGACAGATCCAATATGTCGTTGATAATTGCAAGAAGCGAATGAGCGGATAGTTTTATATCATGGACAAAATCCATTTGCCGTTTGTTAAGCTGTTCGTAAGCCAAAAGATCAGTCATGCCGATTATGGCGTTCATAGGCGTTCGTATTTCGTGGCTCATGTTTGCCAGGAAAGTGGATTTGTGCTTGTTTTGCATGTCTGATCTTTCCCTTTCCGCGTCAACGCGAATCAAAACTAAGATTAAGATTGACGCAAGCGTTATACCCAATATAATCAGTATTACCGCCATATTGATTACATTTCTATAGTAAGGTTCTTTAGGCGATACTATACCAAGAACCCAGCCGTTGGGGAGAATTTTAAAATTAGCGAGGGCGCGTTCGCCTTTAAAGGTTATTAACGGGCGTTCGTAAATTTCTATTCCGTTCTCTAATTCGTTTATAAATATAGAAAAAGGAATATCCGGTTCACGCGCGTTTCTTCCGACAAAACTCTCATTCGGATGGGCGAGTACAACCATATCTTTACCTAGCAGTATTCCGTATTCGTTATTAGCCATAACAGTATTAACAATATATTTTTTAACAGTGTCAATTTGCACCCTTAAACCCACAACCCCCAAACGCCTTCCCGAGTCATTATAAATGCACATGGAATATACAAGCATGGCGTCTCCGTAAATAATATCATGATACATTAAAGTTTCCGCTATATTGCCTTTTGCCGCAACCGCGTCTTTAAACCATGCCCGTTCCGTTGGATCAAAGTTCTCCGGTCTATCCCAGCTGAAACTTTCCATGAAGACATGTCCTTCGGGAAGCGTTTCAAAATACCCCAAAAAACCGTTAAAGCTCAAATAGCTTTGATTATTTAAAGACAAATAATTTGATATATCATTGTAGTATTCTCTTATTTTTTCCGTGTTTTCTCCGTGCAAAATCATGTTTCGCACCGTATGTGAAAAACTTTCCAGCGCTCTTTGCGGTTCCATCAGATCAGATAAAACCTGGGTCTGTACCGTAACTAAAATATTTTCCGTGTTTTGTTTTAAATATTTTTGAACAATATTGCTTGTGAAAAAATAACTTAAAATAATCATTAACAAGAACGCAAAGATTGTAAACATTATCTGTACATACAACGGTTTCTTGGGGGTTATTTTTTTAAACAAATTACTGATTGCTGACATAAATTTTTCCGCCTTTTAATATAAAATTTTATTGCATAATATACTTTGCAATTTTTGCAATAAGTAACTCTTTATTGATTGGCTTGATTATAAAATCCGCCGCTCCCATTTTAAGAGCTTTTGCCACGCTTTCTCTTTTGGAATTGCCCGTAAGGAAAATAATCGGCGCTTTATGTCCGTTTTCCCTTATTTTTGCCGCAAGTTCATAGCCGTCCATTCCGGGCATTTCTATATCTAAAAGAAAAAGATTGGCGGTGTTTTTTTCAAGGTACTTAAGCGCGTCTCTGCCGCTTGATACGCAGATTAATTTGTATTTGGTTTCCAGCAAGGCTGTTTTCAGCATAGTCAGGAAAAACGCCGTATCGTCAACCGCCAGTATTTTACTATTATCTGACATTGTCGATTCAGTTTTCATGGCGCTTTTTACAATTTCTGCGGCGGATGCGTCTATATTATGTTCCGCCATCTGAATATCAATGGATAGCATGGACAAGTTTGCTAAAAAGTAACTTATAAATGTTTCAAGTTTTTCATGTTTTATATTTTTAAGTCCGCTAATCTTCTTTTGGCATTCTTCCGCCAGTTCATCGGCGTGGATTTTTTCCAATATTTCATGAATAGACATAAAATGTTTTTCCAAAGCGTCGTAATCATTGTTTCCCATTGCGTCTTTTATATTTTCATCATATTCCGGAAAGATTTCGACAAAAGAAATCAATAACTGAGAATATTCTTCAAGAGCGTTCTCGTCCATTTGCTCTATTTTTTCGGCAATATTTAATTCTGAGATTTCAATCAGTCTTTCTTTGTTAATCATTCCTTATTTCTCCTTTAAGAAATACACAAACTTTTATAAATACTTGCGAATTTTAGAAAGAAGTACTTCTTTGTTGATTGGTTTTATTATGAAATCCGTAGCTCCCGCTTTCATCGCTGTTGCGAAATATTCTTTTCTGGCGTTGCCGGTAAGGAAAATAATCGGCTGTTTATACCCTTTTTCCCTTAATGTTGCCGCAAGTTCAAACCCGTTCATTCCCGACATTTCTATGTCCAAAAGGAAAATATCCACCTTGTGTTTTTCAAGATACTTAAGCGCGTCTTTGCCTGATGTTACGCAGCTTACCTTGTATTTGGTATTCTGCAGCTTTTTTTTAAGTATGACCAGGAAAAACGGAGTATCGTCAACCGCCAATATTTTTTTATCTGTTTTGGATTCTTTTTCCTCATTATCCTCTACATGAAAAGTTGATGGTTTTCCTGTTTTGTGCAGGGACATCTGAATATCAAGGGATAACATGGACAAACTGGATAAAAAGTAATTCATATAGGCTTCAATTTTTTCGTGTTTTGTTTTACCAATCAGCTCTATCTGCTTTGAACATTCCTCCGCCATTTCATCCGCGTAAATATTTTTTAAAACATTTTTAACTTCAGAAAGATGTTCCGCTAAAGCTTCGTTATTTTTTGCTTTCAGCGCGTCTTTAACTTTTTCTTCCTGATTCGGAAAGTCTTCGGTAAAGGCATCCAATAATTTGATATAATTTTTAAATCCTTCCTCGTTCATTTGCTCTACTTTATTGTCAATATTCAAATCCTTAATGGAAAACAGGATGTCCATGTCAATAAGTTTGTTTTTTTCTTCAGAGGAATCTTCTTGCGAGGCGGGCGCGTTTGTCTGCTGCTGCGCCTTTTGGATGTCAGCGGATAACAAGAACAAATTCGTCATAAAGTAACGCATATAAGCTTCAATTTTTTCCGGCTTAGAATTGCTGATAGAGTTAATCTGCTTTTTACAATCCTGCGCCATTTCATCCGCGTAAATTTTTTCCAAAATACCGCGAATATTCGTAAGTTGTTTTTTCAAAGCTTCGAAATCTCTTTTTGTTAACGCGTCTTGTATTTTTTTTTCATAAGCGGGAAGGTCGTCGTTAAAAGAGTTTAATAACTGGACAAAACTTTCAATCTTGCCTTCTTCCATTTGCTCTATTTTTCCGGCAAGGTTTAGTTCTGAGATTTCCAGCAGTTTTTCCTTGCTAATCATTTATAATGCTCCTTTTGACTATTACAATAATACCAAAATATTACTAATTTTACCTATTTTTAATAGAAAATGCAATACAATAGAACGAATTGCTATGCCTTAAAAGTTAAACCCCATAATGTTTTCCGTAGAAAAATACATAATTTTGGCAATTTCTTACATTGACAAAAACCCTATATGTGCTATACTTTTTTCAGGTTTTCGGTAAATTTCGATTTATCGTCAATCTGCAATAAAATAACCCAGAAGGGAGGCCAGCGTATGGCAAAAGTAGAGCTGAAAAGCATTTCTAAAGTGT